>VTLG01005029.1_pt1 | contig 10737 bp, 12 predicted proteins | sample 4694571 | NCBI WGS metagenome assembly VTLG01 (sample SAMN12604809, study PRJNA352737) | marine metagenome | biome: ENVO:00000447; feature: ENVO:00000209|ENVO:00000569|ENVO:01000036; material: ENVO:00002151; isolation source: viral sequences binned using virsorter ... | reverse complement strand
ATAATACTAATTCACAAGTAGGTAGTGCAGGTGGTGATTTGTTAAAAACAAATAAAGATAGTGCTTTTACTACCCCTACAGTTAATATAACAACATTTGACAATAGAGGTTTTTGGACTCCTACTATAGTTGGTGGAGCTAGTGAAACAGTACACTGGGTAGCTAAAGTATCTTTAATTAGACAACCTTTGGGCGATCCTGACGCTACTATTGTACCAACAGTAAAGGCAATATATCAAAACGCAGAAAACATAATGCTACAAAATTTAGATTATTTATTATGGAATTAGAAAAATATATACAATCAGTAGGAGAGCTTATGCCTATTTCTTTAAACCTTTTAACAGAACTAGAAGCAAGTGGTAGTAAATATGCTTTTGAAACAGGATCAGAAGAATACCCTACATCATTTAAAGATTTAAGAAAAAAATTAAAAGAATTATTATGGCAGAAAAAGTAACATTAGAATTTGAAGCAGACACTAAAGGAGCTGTAGATGATATTGGAGAAATAAAAGACGGTGTAAAAGATATAGGTAAAACTGCAAAGGCACAGAAAGGAGCTTTATCAGGAATGGCTAAAGGCTTTAAAGGTGTTGGTATGGCTATGAAAGCAGCAGGGTTTGCTATAATTATGAAGTTGGTAAATGCTTTATGGGAAGCTATGAAAAAGAACCAACAAATAGCAGACGCTGTTTCTACCGCTTTTAATGTTGTGGGTGTTATTATGGGTAAAATAACTCAAACTATAACAAATGTAGTAAATAGAGTCGCTGCTTCTAGTGACAATTTTGACGCTTTAGGTAGAATAATGAAAAACTTTATGACACTAGCCTTAACGCCTTTAAAATTAGCTTTTAACGGTATTATGCTAGTTATAAAAGAGGTTCAGTTAGCTTGGGAGAAATCCTGGTTAGGTAAAGGCGATATAGAAAAAATTAAAAAATTAACTGCACAAATAGACGGTTATAAACAAGAAATAAAAGATGTAACAGAAGAAGCTATTGCGGCAGGAAAAGGTATTGTAGTAGATTTTAAAGAGGGTATAGGGGAAATACATAATTTAGGAAAAATAGTAGTACAAGAATTTGATAATACTTTTAAAGATGTTACAGTAAAGAGTTTAGTAAACCAAGCAAAAGCAGTAACAAAAGCAAGTGCAAATTTAGGGTTATTAGAAGCTAAGCACCAAAGAATAATAATAGCTTTTGAGAAACAAGCAGAGGAGCAAAGAAAGATTAGAGATGATATAAGTAAAAGTATAGATGATAGGATAGCAGCTAATGATAAATTATTAGTAATAGCTAAAGAACAAACTAAGGCAGAAATACAAGCGTTAAAAGACCAAAAAGGAGCTTTAGCTTCAAAGTTAGCAGTAGAGGTAGACAACGCTGATATTAAAGCTCAAATATACGCTTTAAATACTGCAATTATAGAAACAGAAAAAAGAGCAACAAGTTTAGAGAAAGAAAGCGGAGAACAAAAAAACGCTTTATTAGCAGAGCAATTAGCTAACACAAAAGAGTTGCAAAAAATAGGTATAGATGAAGTAGCTAGACAAGAACAAGAATTTATTAATGAAAGGGATAGGTTACTTAAAATGGCTGAATTAACTTTATCGAATGCAGAAGAACTAGCAGACGCTAAATTAAGAATAGAAGAAGATTATCAAAAAAAGAAAGACAAATTAGACGAAGCAGAATTACTTAAAGAACAAGCCTTACAAGATACTAAAAGACAAATTATAGGTTCAGCTTTAACAGGTCTTACTGCATTAGTAGGGGCAGAAACAAAAACAGGTAAAGCGTTAGCAGTAGCACAGGCTACTATGGACACTTATGCAGGAGCAACCAAAGCTCTAGCACAGGGGGGAATATATGGAACTATAGCAGCAACAGGTGTTATAGCAGCAGGTTTAGCTAATGTAAGAAGTATATTACAAACTGACATACCTGGAGAAACAGCAGGGGGAGAGTCAGCCCTACCAACACCTGAAGTAATACAAGACACTATACCAATAGCCCCTACCTTTGGAGCTATAGGAACAGACGCTCCACCAGTCCAAGCGTTTGTAGTAGAAAGTGATGTTAGTAGTAGTCAGGCTTTACAAAATGATTTGAACTTACAAGCGACCTTATAAACAATTTTAAACAATTTATATTTATTAATATGGGTAAAGAAAAAATTAAAAAAGTAGAATTAATAATAGATGAAGAAGAAGAAAGGTTTGGCGTTGAAGCTATTAGTTTAGTTGAGTTTCCTGCTATTGAGGAAAATTGGGTATTCTTTAATAAAGACCAATTCTTAACTTTAGCTAAATTAGATGAAGAACAAAAAACTTTAGTAGGGGCAGTATTAATTCCTAATAAAGAAATTCCTAGATACGATCAAGAAAAAGACGAAAAGTATGTTGTGTACTTTACAGAAGATACTATCAAAAAAGCACAAGAGCTATTTATGGCTAGTTTAAGGAACAATAACGCTACTTATGAGCATAAAGTACCAGTAGAGGGAATGACAGTTGTAGAGAGTTGGATAAAAGAAGATAAGAAAAACGATAAATCTAATTCTTTTGGTTTTAAAAATCTTCCTATTGGAACTTGGTTTGTAAAAATGAAAGTTAACAATTCTGAAATTTGGGAATCAGTAAAAGAGGGTAAAGTAAGAGGGTTTAGTATTGAGGGATATTTTACTGATAGATTAATTGAAGCGTCACGACCTAAAGATATTATAGATTTAGCTAAAGAATGTACTGATTGTCCTGATGAGATTACATTAGGAAAAATTAGAGATTTGATATTAGAGAATGAATTAGCAGTTGTAGGAACTTTAGACGGTGAGCCTTTATTTGCTACTAAAGAGGAAGCTAAGATATATGCAGAAATGTTTAAAGGGTGTTCAGGCTTTCATATTCATAGAGTAAATGGTGTAGTTAGATATATGGCTTGTGAAACACACGAAGATAGTGTTAAGAAAGAATATGTTGAAGATGAGTTTGGAAAAAAGAAAAAGAAATATACTAAAAAATATAAATACGCTGAATATGCAGCTTTTGTAAATAGACAAGCTATGGCTGTTTATAAATGGGATCAATGTATAAAAGATATGGTAAAACAATATGGCAATAAAGAAACTGCTGCTAAAGTCTGTTCTGCTATAAAAAATAGGACAGTAAGACGCTGAGCCTGTGAACAATAATTTAAGTTTAATATTTATAAAAAAAAGATTACAATGGCAAGTACACTAGAAAAAATCAAAACGCTTTTATCAAAAAGCAAAGAAACAAAAATGTATGCTGAAATGATACTAGATGATGGTAGAGTATTAGCAACAGAAGATGAGCAATTTATGATAGGCTCTGTTGTTATGGTTGTTGGTGATGATGGAGAAACATCTAAATTAGCAGCAGGAACTTATACAATGTCTGACGGAGCTAAATTAACTATAGATGATAATTCTAAAATTGTTGATTTAGGCGAAGAAAAAGAAGCAGAGGGTGTAGAAAAACCTGAAGAAATGCAAGAAGAAAAAGAAGAAGAAATAGACGAAGAAAAACTATCTAAAGCTATATATGAAGCAACGCCTGATAAAGTAAGCGAAGATAAAGCTAAAGAAATGGCTAAAAAAGTAAAGAAATACGCAGAAGAAGAAGAAGAAGAAGATAAAGAAGAAATGGCTTCAGAAGCAGAAGATACTGATTGGGCTAAAACTTTTGAAGAAATGAAAGATAGAGTTGCAGCTTTAGAGAAAGAAGTATTTGGAGATAAGGCAGAAGAAGAAACAGAAGATTTATCTAAAGAAAAAGTAGAAATGTCTAAAGACATGGTAAACAGTTTAGTAGAAGAAATTGAACACTTAAAAGCTAAAGTTGTTGAACTAGAAAAAGAACCAGGAACAGAGGGTTTTACTCACAATCCTGAAAATGACACTAAATCAGAAAAAACTGATTTGGGTAAAATGTCAATTAATGACAGAGTTAAATATTTAATAAATAATTAAAAAAATGAAAAAAGAAAATAAAAACGAAATTATGAAATTGGCAAATAACAAACGCTATGAGTTTGATATTACTGTAAACAGTGATACTTACGCTGGTGTACATTCTTTGCCATATGTAACTGCTGCGTTAAGAAGTCCTGACACAGTTGCTAAAGGTTATGTAAGGACTATAGACGGACTAACAAAATCTGCAGTAATTAATAATATTGCTTCAACAAACCCTATTGTTGCTGCTGCTTGTTCATTCTCAAGTGGTAATGATACTTCTACTTCAGAGCAAATTTTAACACTTACTGATCTTAAAGTAAATGAAGAAATTTGTAGAGGAACTATCTTTCCTACTTGGATGGGTCAAGGAATGGATAGAAACGGAAACCTACCACAAAACTTTGGAGATTTCTTATTACAAGTAATTGCAGGGAAAGCTGCTGCTCAATTAGAGATTGGTATATGGCAAGGAGCTTCTCCATTTGGAACAGGGTTCTTATCAGATGATGGAACACAAGATGAAACAGGAGCTGACGCTTCAGCTTGTAAAGATTTCTCAGAAGTTGATTTTGCTGACGCTTTAGCTGCTTCAGATATTCTTACTGATATGGCTGCTGTTTACGATAAAGCTGCTTCTGATATTTCTGGTATATTAACTAAACCAGGTGTAGGGTTCTATATGAATAACAAAACTTACGGTTTTTATATTCAGGCTCTAGCTAGTGCAGGTTCTAATCAAGGTCAAATTTCAGGATTAGGTTTTGACGCAAAATCTGATACTGCTACTTACTTTGGCTACCCAATTTACAGATGTCCTGGTATGTTTAACGATACTATTCTTTTCACTTATCCTGAAAATTTAGTATTTGGAACTAACCTTGCAACTGATTGGACAGAAGCTAGATTAATTCCTACTTATGAATATGATGGTTCTGACAATGTAAGAGTTGTTATGAACTTTGCGGTAGGGGTACAAACTGCGGTATCTACTGACGGTGTGTACGGATCAACTGTTTGGACATAGTAGATAGATAAATTAGGGGTGTGAAATACCACCCCTTTTTTTTTAAAGGAATATTAATAATTAAAAAATAAATAAAAATGGCTTGTATTTTAACACGCGGAAGGCTCGTCGACTGCAAGGACAGCATAGGAGGATTGAAAACTGTGTTTTTCTGTGCAGGATATTCTAGCAATATTAGACAGCATTATACTCCAAATGGAACAGACGCTTTACAAATAGATACAGCAGGGTTTACAGGTTGGTCAGCTTATGGCAATCCAACAGGCTCTACTATGACTTTGTTTAAGTATGATTTAAGACCTAATCTATCTTCTATGACAGTAAACACAAACTCTGATCCTGCAACAGGAACAACTTGGTTTGAACAAACACTATCTCTAACTTTACAAAAACTAACTGTAGCTCAGACTAATGAATTAAAATTAATTTGCTACAATAGAGTACAGATTTTTGTTCAAGATGTAAACGATAATGTATTCTTATTAGGTTTTGATAATGGTGTAGATGTTTCAGGTGGTACTATTGTTACAGGAGCAGCTAAAGGCGATATGTCTGGTTATACAATAGAATTAAGAGCAGAGGAAAAAGACCCTATGTTTTTTATTAAGAAAACTAATGGTAGTGGAACAGATTATCCATTTGACCAATTAGGTGACGCTGATTCTGAATTAACTATTGTATCAGGAACATAATTAATAAATCGTTACTCAATTTAAAAAGGGTTATCTATTCGGTAGCCCTTTTTTATTAACTAAACTTTACAATTATTATAATTATATAAAAAAACTTTAATATAATATACAAGTTGTGAACAATATTATAACTTTTATATTTATAATAAACTATATTATGGCTTGGAAAGTAAAAAAAGATTGGATAGGTAAACAACCTACTAATGTTAATTACCCTTTAGAAGAATTAACTCAAAAACAAATAAACAAATTAAGTGATAGTTTAAGAAAAGCATATTTTGAGCAAGAAGTTTCTAAACCAAAAAAAAAAGTAAAAACAAAAGAAGTTAAGATAGAAGAAGATTTAGATTTTATAGGGGGTAACAATGGGAACTAAAACTGAAAATGTTGACATAAATACAAGTATGTATGAGGAGCTTATTGAAAAACTAGCTACTATAGAAGATTCAGAAGAACAAGCAAAATTAGTAACAGAATACTATACTAAAATTTTTACAATTAGAAGTTAATGGCTACTTACAATTTAAATTATACAGGCAATATGGCTCAAAGTCAATATGTATATTTTTATGAAAATATAACAAGTGTTATTGACACAAGTTTATTAAGTGGTAAAAAGTTGTTGTTTTATGTTAGGGGTAGAAAGACAAATTGGATAAGAACTATTGCTGCTTACCCTACTGATAGCGGAGATTGGAATAGTCCTACATATATTAATAACAATAGGTATTGGACTTTAAGGCTTACAAATCTATATCCTACAAGCTCTAATATAACAACTTATGACAAAACTAATAGTTTAGCTAAAAGGCAGGGTATCTTTGTAAGTCCTATTAATGAAACTTACGATATAGAAGTTTATTACACTAATGTTAGTTATGCTGTTATGTTAAATTTATCTGCAGCTACTAAAATAGAGGGAATAAAAATAGTTTTAAATGTATCAGTAGATAAAACTTTTCAAGACATAGAAACAGATAATCCTATAAGCTACTATACAGAGTATGCTAATAATGATTTAATTTCAGCAGATATACCTGATGAGGGTTATAGTAGTAGTAATAATAGAGATAGTCAATATGGTACTCAAAATTGGCAACCAACATACGAAACATAATGAAGAAAAAAGACAATATATCAGTAATACACTTAGCAGAATATAATTTGCCTAGTATTAGTGAACAAAATAATAAAGATTGGATTCAATTTGGAGATGAAAATTTATACCCTCAATACTTATTAGAGCTTTACAATGGTAGTAGTATAAACAACGCTATTATAAAAGGTGTAAGCTCTATGATTTATGGAGAGGGTTTAGACGCTACAGACAGAGAAGAAAGCGATAGTAAAAAAGAGAGTTGGTTAGCTCTTAATGGCTTACTACATAATTCACCAAAAAATACTTTAAAATGCCTAGCATTTGATTTAAAGCTATTTGGAATGTGTTATGTTAATACAATATGGAATAGACCTAGAACAAAGATTATAGAGTTTAGACACATTCCTGCTCAATATATGAGAAGTGGAAAACAAGACGCTTATGGTAAAATAAACGAATACTACTATAGTGCTGATTGGACTAACACTAGAAAAAACAAACCTAGACACTATAAAGCATTTGATTTAAAAAATAGAAAAGACGCTAACCAAGTATTATGTATAAAAGATTATTCTCCAGGATCACACTATTACGCTACTCCTGACTATCAGGGTTCTACTAGCTACATTCAGTTAGATATGGAGATTGCACAATTTCACTTATCTAATATAAAGAGTGGTATGTTTCCTAGCATGGCTATTAATATGGCTAATGGAATACCAACAAGGGAAGAAAGAAGAACAATAGAAAGACAAATAAATGCTAAATTTGGGGGTTCAGGTAATGCAGGAAAAATACTATTAACCTTTAATGACGGTAAAGAAACTGCTCCTGAAATAGTACCTATCAATGCTAATGACAATTCTGATAGTTACCAATTCTTATCTACAGAAACAACTAGAAAAGTGTTAACAGGACACAGAGTTACAAGTCCGTTGTTATTTGGTGTAAAGGGTGACGGTAGTGGTTTTGGTAATAATGCAGATGAATTAAGAGATAGTTATAGCTTATTTAACAATACAGTTATAAAACCATTCCAAAACACGCTTTTAGAGGGTTTAGAGCCAATATTCCACGCAAACGACATAGACCTTGATTTATACTTTAAAACGCTTAAACCTGCTGATTTCATAGACATTAGTAATGTAGGAAAACTTGATGAAGATGAACAAGAAAAAGAGGGAATAGACACAGGAGATGAGGGAGAACCAATTAAAAAAGAATTTACTGAATTATCTGATGAGCAATTTGACGGAATACTAGACAATTTAGAGGGTGAACAAATAGATAGTGAAAAATGGGAAGTTGTAGATGAAAGGGATCAAGGAGCTGAAGAGAGTTACGAAGATTGGGCGAATAGATTAATACAGAAAAAAGAAAATTTTGCAGTAAATGAAATTAAATCTAATGAAGATAAATTTAGCTATTTAGATAAAGCTATATATAGAGTTAGATTTAAGTATGCAGTAGGCTCTACAAAGCCAAAGAAAACAGGAAAGAGTAGACCTTTCTGTGAAAATATGATGAGGTTAAGTAGAGGGGGTTTTGTTTATAGAATTGAAGATATTGATATTGCAAGTAGAGCAGGAATTAACAAACAATTAGGACATAAAAGAAAAGCGTATGATTTATTTAAGTTTAAAGGGGGAGTTTATTGTAGGCATAAATGGAAAGAGATACTATATAGGCTCAAAAAAGGAACTGAATTAAAAGACGGTCAAAGTTTAGATAATGATTATAACAAAGTAGATAGTATTCCTAAAAGTTATGTAAGGAATCCTAAAGGAATTAAAGAAAGTAAAATAGCTCCTGTTAATATGCCTAATCAAGGTCATTATCCAGGAGTAAAATAACATTAAAATATGGCGATACAACATACATTATTTATAAGTACAGATAGATTAAAAAGAGATTCATCTTTAGGTGGTTCGGTAGATGATAATTTACTACTACCCTATATTCTTATGGCTCAAGATAGATATATACTTCCTGTATTAGGAACTGATTTAACAAACAAGTTAATTTCAGATATTCAGGGTAGTAGTTTAAGTGGTAATTATCTAACACTATTACAAACTTATATACAACCTGCTTTAGTGCAATTTTCGTTCTCTGTGGTTTTACCGTTCTTGCGTTTACGAATGGTGAACAATAGCGTTGTAACAATGTCAAGTGAGCAAGGGGGAACAGTAAGCCATGACGAATTAAAACCTTTGATTAATGCTAGTATGGATCAGGGTGAGTTTTATAGAGAAAGGTTAATTGATTACATTACTAACAATCAATCTAATTTTCCTGAATACTCTACTAATACTGGAGCAGACCTTAACCCAACAACACAAAACTATTATGCAGGGTTAAATTTAGATACAGCTCCATTAAGTAATAAAGCTAAATCTTTTTTACAAGGAGCAGATATAACTATTTGTTGTTAAAATGATAACTAAACAAAAAGTCAAAGAAAGACAAAAAAATATTAAAAAATTAAAAACTTATTTAAACAATGGCAGGACAAAGATTAACAGACAAAACAGCCCTAGAAGAACAGCTAGGTAGTGGCGATTTATTTATGGTGGTCGATGTAAATGATTCCACTGGATCAGCACAGGGAACGAGCAAAAAATTTGACACTAAATTTTTATTACAAACTGATAAAATTTCAATAAGTAATGCAGAGTATCAAGCCTTAAATAGCTCCCCTAAAACATTAGTAGGAGCTTTAAGTGGTTATATGATTACAGTTTACAATGTAACAATACTATGTAATTACACTTCTAGTGCTGAGTCATCTAGTGCTGATTTGTATTTAAGTTATGATAGCTCTAGTACAGCAGCTTATTGGAAATATGTTAGAGATTTTATGAACGCTAAAACAACTGATGTATCTTGGACTTTTGCTGGTGATCCTGTTGCTAGTGGTACTTGTACTACTTCTCTTTTAAATAAACCTTTTTTAATGTATTCTAATAGTGCTTTTAATGGTGATTTAACTTTAGATGTTTATATTACTTACGCTTATACCAAAGTATTATAATGGACACCTCTAAATATATATATGCTTTACTAATAATGGTAGTATTAGGACTTGGTACTTGTCAAGCTCAATTTTTTAAATATGCTACTTTCTATACTTCTATGAGTATGAATACAAGTATGGTAGAGGATCAAGATTTTATAGCAATAAATAAAGGTTATGAAGAAACAACGCAAATCAATCCTTATGACTATTCTTTCCAAATTGGGATTAGGAAAGTGGCTAGATACGATTTTGAACAGAAAAAACGAACTTGGTATACAGGATCTGATGAGCAAAGCTATAGCGATAATACTACTATTTCTAATAATACTGGTTGGGAGTATTTGCTTAATTACGCTTTTATCCGTCATAGGTCTGAAAAATTTACTAATCAGGATTTTTGGCTTAGATATTTAGGAAGTAATGGAGTAACAAAAATTCAAGTAAAAAATGATGAAGCTAGAGATTTACAATTTACATCAGTTGATACTAGATATAGAATAAATAAAGGTCGTTGGGATTTTACATTTGGGGTTGTTGGTAGAAGTCATAGAGTATATGGATACAATCCAATAGAGGAAACTTGGGAAAGTGGAGAGGAAAGTTTCTTTGATTTAGCAGAAGATTTTGGTTATTCTAGTCAATTTGTTAATGGTAGATTTCATTGGTTTAAAAATGGGGAATTATTAGCAACTTCAAATGATGAGTTTTTTAAGCATTATTTTGGCTCTGCAATAGCAGAATATAATAGAAATGAAATAAACGCATTAGGAAGCGTCTATGAGCTTTCTGGGGTACTTGGGGTGTCTTATTATAAGTACAGTAATGACTTTTGGTTGTTAGGTTGGGCTAATGTATTGCCTTATCACTATGGATTAAATGATTTTAGTTATGAATATGAACAACTGCCTATAGATTTA
>VTLG01006781.1_pt1 | contig 10739 bp, 9 predicted proteins | sample 4694571 | NCBI WGS metagenome assembly VTLG01 (sample SAMN12604809, study PRJNA352737) | marine metagenome | biome: ENVO:00000447; feature: ENVO:00000209|ENVO:00000569|ENVO:01000036; material: ENVO:00002151; isolation source: viral sequences binned using virsorter ... | reverse complement strand
GTTTGCCTGTCCTTTTGGTATTCTGTACCTATAATAACCTGCACTATAACCACCTGCACCTGCTATTTGTGTTAGTGCTCCTGCTGAATGCGTAATTGTTAAGTCTTCGTGTTGTGCAAAGTAAATGTTTTTTACACCACCCATTACGTCTTTACAGTCAAGCGCTCTACCTTTTGTTAATTCACAAGCCATATTGTTATAGTTTTAAAGGTTAATAATTATGATTGTTTTGTAAAGTCTGAAGGTACACCAACTTGTACACCCGCTGTATAACGACAAATCATTCTAACTACGTCGCTACCAGTGATGTCACCCATATCTAAAACTTTAACTTCTGTTAAGTCACTAGATAAAGACGTACCAAAGAATGCGTTAGACTTTTGACCTGCAAACATTACATTATCTGCTACACCTGAACATACTGCAATTTTTATACCTTCAAATTCTGGTGTGTACTCACCCATATGGTTAAAAGGAAATGCAGATAAAGCAGAAATTGCAGAAATGTAGAATCTGTAAGTTTTCTTGTTCATATAGATATATAAATCGTCTTTACCGTAAACACTCGCTGGTATATCAGCTGCTAAAGTTCCTAAGTTAGCAATAATGTTAGCTGCTGAATAAGCTGCAGACGCTGACGAAGTAGTCATACCTGACGCTGATAAAGCGTTAAACTGTCCTGACGTAGACGTGTTACCTTGCCATATGTTAAATTCTATACTATCTGCAATACTATCTGATAAGTAAGTCATTGCATAAGCAACAAAATCGTCCATTTTCTCATAAGACCAGTCACTTAACATAGTTTTTTTACAAACGTCAATGTTAATCTGAAACGGTTCTACTTCTAATACTTGTTCTGTTAATGTTAATGTTGCAGAATTTTCAGTAAAGTCACAAGTTGCGTCTTTTACTAGGTCTGATCCTGCTACCTTGTTAATTACCTCTTTGTAATTAACGTTTTCTCTTACTGTTAAGTACTCTAAACTATCCGCTGCTTTTAAAGCTGCATTAACGTATAGTCCTGCGTGTTTACCTGCGTAAGAACTTGATGTAATTGTTAAAGCCATCGTTTTATTATTTTTTAGTTATTATTTAAGTTATACCAATATTTTTCTTGTCTTGTCATTTTTCTGTATTCTACAGGTGTTACGTCTTTTTTGTTAGTCGTAAACTTGTTTGTAGTTACAGGTTCTGCAGCTGGTTCTTTACTCACTGCTTCTAATTGTGCACTTAACGTTTCTTTTTCTATTTCTAAAGTTTCGTTAGTGTTTTTCATTTCGTCTAACTCTGCAGATAATCTACTAACGTCATTTCTAACCTCTGCTAATAGTTCTTTTATTACTGCTCCTATTTCTGCAATAACTTCTTCTTTGTTAAACTCTATTTCTTCCGTAGTCTTAATTTTTTTAGGGTGTCTTGCTTCTTCTACTTCTGACGGTTCTACAACTTCTTCTACAATTTCTTCGTTCATTTCTACTTCTTCTTCGTCTTTGTAGTCTTCTTCTTCTTTACGTGCTTCTTCTTCTTCTACAACTGCAATTTCTGCAACTACACCTTCTTCTTCAACGGTAAAACTTGTACCGTCTTCTGTTTCGTAATTACCAACAGGTAGCGGCATAGTAGTACCGTCTTCTGCTAATATAGATACGTCTGCACCTGCAACTAAATCGTCTGCAGTTGAAACGATAATAGTACCGTCTGTTAGCTTAGCTTGGTACTCTAACTTAACTTCTACGTCTTTATTAAGACCTAAAGCTTTTAAAATTTGTGTTTTTAAATCCATTTTTCTATTGTTTTATACTATATAATATATTAATTTAAGTTTTGTTTTGTTTTACTTTAAATCTTTGTCTATTGCTTTTATTAATTTACGTAAAGTTTTGTCTAAAGTTTTTAAAGCTTTATTTGCTTCTTTAACAATTTGTGGTGTTTTAATACCTAACCTTCCTGCACTTTGTTCTAATAAATTCGCTGCATTTTCTAATTTATTGTATAGTGTGTCACCTTTACGTTCTAAACTATTTGCTTCACTTTTTGCTTTATTAAAATCTTCTTCTGCTTTACTAAAAGTAGTTTGTAATTTGTCTTGTGACGCTTTAATTTTTTTTACTTCTTTTTCTAATTTATCATAGTCTTTAGCCGCGTTGTCGTGTATAGTTTTAAATTTATTTATGTCTGATATTAAATTTTCACCATTACCTAAACTTTTTACTTCATTTAAAACTTTTTCAACTGTTTGTACGTCTTTAAAGTTAAATTTTTGCGGTGTTCTATGCTTGTCTAGTATAGCGTTTAATTTTATTTCGTAGTCTTTATACATTTTTTTTTATTTTACCTTCTGTTATTAATTCGTTATATGCTTTTACTATTTCTTCGTCTGTATACGTAGGTTTACTTAACGCTTCTAATTTGTCTATAAAATAACCTTCTATACTTAAACCTTTTATTTCACCTGCCTTTATTCTCGCCCAAAGGTCTTCGTTTTGAATAGACATTTTTACGAACCAACTGCCATTAGGTAAATCAAAACCGTATAATTTACTTTTGTCTTGGTCGCCTTCTTTTATCCAACTTTCTACAGTTAATACGCCTGCTACTCTTTGTTCGTGTTGATATGTTGCTTTGTGGTGATTATTGTGTTTTAAATAACTATATGCTGCTTTTTTTACAGTATCTTTACTAAAATATACGTAGTATTCACTGTCTGTATTTGCGTCGTATCTATATATTTGTTTGTTAGGTATAAGTGCCGGACTTATTAACTCCCTCTTTTCTTCGTCTACTTTTGCAAATGTTAAATTATTCTTAGACTTGTTAAAGTATACAAAATCTACTTCTATAGCTGGACTTGTAACTAAACTAATTGCGTCTATTGCTAACGCTTCGTTTTCTTCACTTATAACAAGTTCTGTAATCTTTGTTGTTTTCTTACTCATATACTATATAATATAATTTATTAGTACTTATTTTGTTTTTAAATAGTACTTCTTCTATTTATGTCTGCCATTTGTGCTTGACTATCTGTAATTTCTGATTCTACTACAAACGCTTTTACTGCGTTTTGTTGCATATTACCTAATTCAAAAGCCCCTGTACTCGCTGGTATCATTTGTTGTACATCTGTTTCTGTACCGTTTACATCTCCTATTTTTTCGTTTCTAATATTCGCTATTTGTGCTGCACCCATTGCACCGTGTATAAGTGCTTGTGCTATTCCAAAAGGTGCCGGTATATCTGCTAACGCTCGTACTATAGACTTACCCGTAAAAAACGCAGTTTCTGCTATAGCTAACTTTTGTTGTAGTTTTTTGTTTTTACCTCCTAACGCCTTAGCTGCTCCAAACATTTGTTCATCAAGACTAGCTATAAAGTCTGCTTTGTTTTGTTGTCTTTGTTCATATTTAGCTTGTTCTTCGTCTTCTCTTTCTTGTATTCTTCGTTCTATCTCAGCCATAATATTATCAGCATCTTTACTTAGTGTAACTAATCCATCTTTATTATCCTTTACAATTTCATCTATATATTTTGCTTGTACATCTGCTCGTTTCTGTGCAAACTTTTCTTCTATTAGTAGTCTTTGTTCCTCAAAATTATTTGCGTCTTTTATCTTTTCTAATTGTAAATTTTTTTCAAAATCTAATAATGCAAGTTCTCTAGTTTCTTCGTCACCTATACGCTCTATAGCCATTCTTTTGTTTTCTTCTTGTAAAGCTCTTAGCTGTTCTGCTTCCCTTTCTCTTTGTGCTTTCCTTTCAGATCTTCTTTGACTCCTTCTATTTTCTCTTTCTCGTTCTTCTTCCTCTCTTTCCCTTTCTGCATCTATTTCTTCTTGTACCTTTTTTATTTTTGCGTCTATTGCATCTATATTATCACGATATATTTGTGAATTTTTTTGTAAAGTTATAGAATTGTTTTGTATTATTTTTTGGTTTTCTTTACTATGATCACTTAGATTTTCTAATTTGTCTGCGTTTTCTTCAAGTTCTGTTGAGTTTTCACCTAATTTAGTTATATTATCTTGTAACCTATTTTTAAGTCTTACTAACTCTTTTTCTGCTTCTGTATTAGCTGCGCTTATATCTTGTTGTAACTGTCTATTTTTTAAAAACTCATCATTTTGATTTTTAAGTTCTCTATTTAAATTTGCTTGTGACTTTGTTACTTCGTCTGTTGCTGTTGCCCACTTATATACGGCAACACCTATCGCCGCTATTGCTACTACTAACGCCCCAATACCTGTTGCCATTATAGCTAATTTTAGAGCCTTTAAACCTACAGTAGTGAGTTTTATTGCACCTGTGAAAACTTTTTGTGCTGTTGCTGCTACTACTGTAGCGGCTGCACTTGCCTTTGTCACTACTAACCCTACTTTTGACTGTGCAATTGCTAATTTTTCAGCTATAACTCTTTTTGCAGTTGTAGCCATTAAAGCTGCCTCAGACATCATACGTACACCCATTGCTATAGAAATAGCTGCTTGTACTTTTACTTGTATCTTTTCTAATTGTTCACTTTCTATACCCGCAAGTGCTAAAGCTCCTTGTGCTACTGCAAAACCTCCTGCTATACCTTCACCCATCTTTAAAAACGCTTCTGCTTTTTGTTGAGGTTCTAACCCTTCCATTTGTTTTTCAAGGGTTTTTACTTCAGAACTTGCGTTTTGTATTTGTGTTGCTAACTTATCAAACGCGTCACTACCTACTTCTACTTCTTTTATAGCCTCCCTTGCGTCGTTTAATTCTTTTTCTAACTGTCCTAAAGTCTTGACTGCTTTGTCACCGCCTTTTAAATTTAACTCTAATTCTACTTTTTCTGCCATATCTTAAAATGTTACTGCGTTTGTTTTATTTATATGTAGTTTTACTACTGCGTGCCAACTACAATTAACGTTGTTTTGTCCTGCTATTTGTATTTTTAGTGTATACGCTGTACTTGTGTCTATTGTTTGTGTTCCTAAACTTCCTGTCCTACCTAATAATCTACTTATTTTAGCGTTGTGTGTCATAGTACCGTCATTAGCTGTCCTTATTGTACCGTGATACTCGTACGTTTCGTAGTCACCTGCTGTACCACTAGAACCACCTGTAACTAAACCACTTAACCAAATTTCGTATGTAGTTACACTGTTAGCGGGTAGTAGTATTTCGTTAGCTCTTGTGTCGTCACCTTCTATATACAAATCTACGTCTGATGTACTTGTTGTTTTACCAGACACTTGTAGTACGCTATATTGTAATAAACCTGCTTCACTGTTAAAACCACCACCACCTACACAAAATTCGCTGTCGTGTGTTATTTTACCCATTTTACCTGTTAGTAAACCGTTATTTTTTTTATGGTCTACTATATTTTGTTCACCTGTTATAAAAATATTGTTATTTCGTCCTAAAGTTTTATTGTTAGAACCTGTTATAATACTATTGTCTGTTTTTTGTGTACGGTTACTAGATCCTGACAATTTATTTGTAGACTTGTGTACTTCACGTTCTAGTTGTGTGTCGTATACAAACGCTTCGCATATACCTAATTCTTTATTGTATTTATAACCGTACGCTTCACACGCAACTTGATTAGCTTGTACAGGTGTTGTACCGTCTGTAAAAAAAACTTCACCTGTTTTTAATACTTTTAATGGTTTTATGTTAAATCCTTTTTTAAAGTTCATTATCCTATTAGTATAAATTCTACTGTACTTAATTCGTAAGGTTTGTAGTCTATTTTATTTACTCTATATTCTCTATTCTTAATCCTTATTTTATAGTAAAATTCAAAGTTTGCAATATCTGCTGGTGTTAAATACAACTTCATATTTACTATTCTAGTGTCAGGATTGTATAATTCGTCGTAATAGTTAAACCAATACAAGTTGTATAAATTGTCTACAGGGTTGTTACCTATATTACCTATAAGTTGTACTGTTTCAAAATTATAATCTTTAGTACTGTTTGTTGTAGGTACTTCTGTTAAGTGTGAAAATTGTAGAAAATTAGTTCTGTCTTGTGCTGATTCTCCGTTTTGTGCTGGCACTTTTATTTTACCTGTATCTATACTTTTTTCTCCTATGTTATACAATATTCTAGGTTTATTGTCGTATGCAAAGTATTCGCCGTCTTTTTCTTCATATATAACAGGTATTGTAAGATCGTAACTAAAGTTATCAAATACAGGTTTAAAATATGTAGCACTAAATAAAGGTGTTTCTACTTTTTCTTCACCTTCTAATAGTGTAAAGTCTGTATTTTCTCGTTCTGCTTGCCCGTATGGTCTTTGTGTACTTGCTTCGTATACTCCTAACGGGTAATCTTTAGTATCGTTTTTATATCTTAACTTTACGTTTTTCTTTAGTTTTAACGGTTTACTTTTGTGTTCTGTTATATCTACTTTGTCTGTCCACGTTAGCGTTTTGTGTTCTACGTATTGACTTTGTGTGTCGTCTATAAATACTGCTTCGTAAGGTTCTATAATAAGGTTAGTTTGGTTGTTCTTGTCTTGCATAAACACAAGGTTAAACATAGTACTAATACTTTTTACAAAATCCCATTGTTTATGCTTACCACGTATAGTTTGTAGTATACTGTTATTTACTGTAGAATTAACTTGGTGTACTATTGTTATAGTTGAAGCTTGAGTGTTACCCTGTCCTGTTGGTATATCTAAAGAACCTGCTTCTATTTTAAAATCGTTTGCAGTAGGACTTTTAAATTGTGGTTCTAGTGTTTCGCCTGCTTCTATAACTCTACTAAAAAAACCACTTAAGTTAAGAACTGCGCCAAACGTTAAAGAAGTAAAACTACCACTTACTAAATCAATTTCTTCTATAATATTACCGCTACTATCTTTGTGTGCCCATCTAAAGTTTAGAATTTCCGAACCACTACCACCACTAACATTATATTTTATAGGGTAGTCGTACGTTATGTCTACTTGTGTACTGTTAAAATTAGCAGTAAATTTATGGTTTGTATTATCCCAATATGTCGGTTCTCCGCCTGATAAAGTTGCGTATTGATCCCAATAAGGTGTAGCTATATTTGTATAACTTGTAGTACTGAATTGTTCTGCATAACTATATGCGTTTCTAGTATTTTGATTTAAACTTATAGGTTGGTTTTTACCGAAATTAAAGTCCATATATAATTTAGTAAAATCTGTACTATTTAAAAAGTCTGAACTATAAGTAAAATTAGCTTCTGTAATAATTCTGTCAAATAAATATTTACAATTTACAAAAGGTCTAAAAAAGTCTTCGTATTTTTCTAACTGTATATTACCGTTATTGTCTACGTGACTGCTACCGTTCCATTTTACCGCTGGGTACTTTACAGTATCTGCAGACCTATAACTACTTGTACTTGCTTGTAAGTATGTTACCGAACCTGTTTGACTAGCTACTATATTAGATATTGTATAACTATGTTCTAATTCTGTTAAATCTAAATCGTCTATTTGTTTGTCTTTTAAAGTGTCTGCTAGTGTTATAGTGTCACCATATAAATTGACATTGTAGCTTATTTCACCTTCTTTTTCTGTTATATCTATTAGACTTAAATAACCGTCGAATATAGTATAGCCGTTTTCTTTTAAAATAGCCTTTGTTTTTTTGTACGGGTGAAAACTAAAAACATCGTCTTTTACACTTTTTGTAACGTCAAATAGACTTGTAAATATTTTATTGTTACGTTTTGTTGCTGGTAGTTTAAAAGGTTTACTAAAACTTTGTTTTTTCTCGTGTATGTTTTTAAAATCGTCTACTGATAAACTTAAAGGTATACTTGCTTCTTCGTATAAGTCACAAATTACTTGACCGTCTTTAAATACATCTGTTGTAGGTGCACTACTTATATTTTCACGTATAGATATTGCGTTTATTTCTAAATTAGTATTGTCGTTATTAAGATAAGTTAAAACAAAAACCATTGTAGTATTTGTAGCTGTAAATTGTGTTGTGTGTGTTCCTACTGTTGTAGGTAAAGTAAAGTTACCTATAGTATCAAATGTAACACCACTAACCGTATAACTACCACCTGTACCTATAGTTGTTATACCTCCCGCTGTTAACCTTGTTATGTCTAAATCGTAAGTAGCGCCTACTTGTAAATTACTTATTTTTTGTACACAACCTGTAGCCCCCGTTGGATCACTACTTACACTATCGAAAGTAATTTTACCACTTGAAATTGTAGGTGCTTGTACAGTTCCATATACACCACCTGTACTATAAAATAAAGACCAATAATTTTGTGGTAAAGCACTTTCTAAAAAATCTAAAGGTAAATTAGTTGCACTACTCATATTATAAGCAACTGAATATTGAGAATTAAAGCTAAAGTTAGATACGTACTGATTAAAAAAAGGTGTGCTTATAGTACTGTATTGACCTTCGTAGTTTTGCGGGTATAAAATTAGTTGTACACTCATTACATTAATTGACTTTTCTTTGTTTTATCTACTTCTATGTTAAATGTATATTGTATTAGTCTGTCGTTAGCCTTTGTTTTTCTTGTGTGTGAACTATTTGTAATAGTTGTAGGTTTTACATACTTACGTAAATAGCCTTCGTTTGCGTCGTCTGTACTTCTTTGTTGTAATATATAGACGTCATTACTATTAAATAGTTCTTCTAACCAAATAGCTTCTTCTTCTGTTATGTAGTCTGTATTTAGTGTTATACTTTCCTTTGTGTTATTCGTAAAGTATTTTTTACCTCCTGTATGTCCGTCTGGTCTAAATCTGCTTGTGTTCCACGATCCGGTTATTTGTGTGTAACTTTTTCGTTGAGTATTAAACGTTCTAACAGACTTTTTAGTAAAGTTGTAGTAGTCCCAGCCTCCAAACTTGTTTAACCACGTTAAACGTATTGTTTCGTAGTTTTTACAGTCTTCTGTTTGATTGTAAAAATTGTATACTTGACTTATTGCAGTACCTGTATCGTCAAACGCTTGTACTGTATAGTAATCCCAATTTGTTGGTATTGTTATACCTGCACCTCGCATATTACCTATACCTACACCTGCAAATTGAAATTTAGTATTACTGTCGTTCATATATCCTGCGTGACCACCGTTAGCCGCTTCTATATTATTTGTTATCAAAGAACCTGTTGTAGAGCCGTTGTTGTAAAATTGTATTTGTATGTTTTTAACGCTAGGGTGTGTTGTGCTCGCTGTACCTACTATAAAGTCGTAATTGTATTGACTAAAATAGGGTAAAGTTAAATAATCATTATCACGTATGTATTGTGTAGTCGGTGCGTTTGTTGCGAACTTGTCTGTATTGTCGTTCATTATACAACCGTAATAACTTAAATTGTAACCAAAATCACCACTCGTATTTAAATTCAAAATGTCTGTATCGTATAATACACCGTTGTATACTAGTATTGTATCTGCTATAGTATTACTATTGTATTGTTGTGTAACTGTACCTGTAGCACTGTCGGCTGCTTCTATATTAAACCTTACTGCTACAAATCTAACACAATTTCTATTTGTACTAAATTTGTCTATTTGGTGTATTGTGTGCGGTGTAGTTTCGCTGTATTGTACACCATTATATTTAGATTGGTTTATATCGTTTGTATTGTGTACTGTACCGCCTGTATATTCTGCACTTACGTAATTTTGTAATAAAGGGCTAAAGTCAAATATACCGTAACCCTCTCCGTTAGGTGTTACTTTTAATACACCTATTCTATTTACACTAGATACTATGTTAGATGTTTTATTACTCAAATATACTTCTGCTGTATATTTTATTTTAAACTTGCTGTTTGCTGGGTTTATAGTTGCTGCGTCGTACATTGTGTATATAATGTTACTTGCCGCTGGTATTAACCTGTATCGTGGTTTTTGTTCTATAACTAAACTCATTTGTTAAATGTTTTTATTTCGTTTAATACGTCTGTTTTAAAGTGTGTAATCATATCTTTTTTAAACTTGTTAAAACTAAAACTTAACGGTTGTGTGTAAAAACTTACGGCTGGTATTCCTTTACGTTGTATAGACTTACTTATTAAGTATGCTAAACTTTTACTTTTTATAAACCTGCCTAAATCGTCACGTCCTTTTATACCTTTTTTGTTAATCCAACTTCTAATAGCTCCAATGTTAGGTGCGTTACCTAAACCTGATTTAAATTTAAAAGGACTTAATTTTCTTTTACCGTTAATGTCAATATAGGTTCTACGTCCTTGTGTACCGCTAACCCCTTTGTTTACAAAAGCTGCATATTTACTTGCTAGAAATTGTATGTCGTAACCTTCTTTAGTTTCTTCTATTTTATACTTTAAAGACTTACTAAGTTTACCTGTTGTGTTTTTACCTCTTTGTTGTAGTATTTTTCTAGCTTGTCTTACAATATACCTACCGTAAGACTTTAAATAGTTTTCTATATTGTCGTATTTTAGTTTAAACGCCACTATACACTAGCTATAAATAATTCTACTTGTATGTCGTTAGTACTGCTAGGGCGTATTTGTAAAGAAGCTAAATCTGCTGTTATAGCTGCAAAAGCTGGTGTAGTGTCTTCTTCTGCTACGAATATATCGTCACCGTTATATAAAAGGTGAGAAGCCCCCGCCCTAAGTCGTACTTGATAATTAGAAGCACCGGATACTACTCCTAACATACATTCGTTAGTATCGTCTAAGTTTGTTACTCTAATATACTTGACGTTATCACGATCTATATTACTAGCTGCTGCGTGTGGTGTTGCTCCAAACTCTGCTATAGTTGTAG
>VTLG01003281.1_pt1 | contig 10739 bp, 25 predicted proteins | sample 4694571 | NCBI WGS metagenome assembly VTLG01 (sample SAMN12604809, study PRJNA352737) | marine metagenome | biome: ENVO:00000447; feature: ENVO:00000209|ENVO:00000569|ENVO:01000036; material: ENVO:00002151; isolation source: viral sequences binned using virsorter ... | reverse complement strand
AAGACAGTTGCGACTATTTAAAAAAAAAGTTATAAAGAATAAGAAAAAATATGACAGAAAAAAACTCAGTAAGATTTAACGCAGAGATTGTAAACGGTAAGTGTCCTACTTGTGATGAAATTACAATGTTAGTTAGCGTAGCATGTGATTATTATAGATGTGTAACATGTGGTGCAGATATGCAGCAACATATAAACGGTAAGATAAGTTATTTACCTATATTACCATCAAGTTCAGATTATAGAGTATTTGTAAAGGATTGGGTAGATGGCCAAAGCTAAAGGACTATACGCAAAAATTGCACACGAACCTATTTTTCACAAAACAAGTATAGGTAGAAATCCTAGCCTTACAAAAATGAACAAATCTAAGCGCAAAAATTTTAAAAAATATCGCGGCCAAGGCAGGGGTTGACAATAATCCCAAAATATCCTAGACTCTAGGTATGAAAGAAAAAGTAATAACAGTAAAAGTAAAAAACGGTAGCACAAAACAATACTCTAGTTTGTTGCTAGAATTAAACCTTGTAAAGCAAGCATGGAAACCATATGGTGTCGACTTACAAATAAGTGCACCCGGTTTAAAATCGGCATTAAGTTGGGGTACAGCTGTAAATGATAAAACAAAAACAGATTGACGAGGCTGCAATTCTTTGGAATAAAACTCACGATCCAAAATACAAGGATCTTTGGTACAGTTTAATTAGGGAGTCGTATGGCGAAAACGTTGGTAATACTAATACTATTGTTCGATGGAACATTGGTGCAGGAGCGATTGGAGTTCAGTCGACCAATGGAAGTACACGAGTGTCTGATGTATGCAGACGACCACAGAGAAACAATATCAAAATATGTTGATACAAAAGGTTGGGTTTTAGATGACGGTAGAGGAACAGTCCAAGGATTTATTTGCGAGTAATTTTATTTATAAGTTTAAAATAGATAAAGATATTTGTGATGGGTTAATAAAATATTATAAAAATAATACTGAATATAAATCTATAGGCAGCACATATGACGGTATAGACAAAAATATAAAAGACTCTACTGATGTTATGTTTTTTTATGATAGTCATCATCCAATAATAAAAAAATATTTTTCAGAATTAAATAAAGGTTGTACAGAATATTTAAAAAAATACGCATTAACTGGTTTACATAAAGCTAATAGATACACTTTAATACAACACTATAAACCAGGTGGGGGCTATAAAAAGTTTCATTATGAAAGAGGCTCTTATGGAACAACTGATGACTGTGTAGCCACTAGATCTTTAGTTTATATGACTTATTTAAACGATGTAAAAATTGGTGGAGAAACAGAATGGTATTATCAAAAATTAAAAGTTAAACCAAAAAAAGGTTTAAGTTTAATTTGGCCAACAGATTTTACTCATACACATAGGGGTATAGTTGCACCTAAAGAAGATAAATGGATAGCAACAGGGTGGTTTAAATTTGTATTATGAGTTTATTAATTTCAATATCTTTAATAGCTATAATTTACTTGTTAATAGTATCTTTGTTATTAATGTGGAATAGAGAAACACCTGTTAAGCGGTAGGGACTTCTTTACAACCAAATTTAATATAGATACCGTGTCTATTAATATCATATCTACCAATTTCCAAGGTCTTATCTAAAGCCATTTCATATCCTTCAAGCATGCATTCATACATATCAGGAAAATTTTTATCCACAGTATGTGGGTCAATACACTCTCCTGTTGAAAAGCTACACATTACTAATATTAAAACAATTTTCATTGACAATCCTATAAAATACTCTATATATAATACTATTAAAATGAAAGGAAACACTTATGACAGACATGAGTAAATACAAAAATGTTTCACTAACAAAAGAAACATACGCTATTTTAGATAAGTTGTCGAAGGTATTATTGCCCGATGCAAAATTGTCTATATCTAAAACAATAGAAGCAATAGCAAACGAGAAAGCTAAGAAGTTAAATGGTAAAGTTAAAAACAAATAGAGTTAAGAAAATCATTTGTCCTACTTGTAAGGGTAATGGTTTTGTTAAAGTTGCATCCTATGACCATGAAGCAATGGTTCATCAATGTTGGGATTGTGACTCGGAAGGAGAGTTTTATGAAACAGTTGAAGTTGATCTTATTGATGATGGTCCTACTGACAACGACAAACTGCACTAGAATAGACTTTGATAGTTTTGATCCAACCACATCAACATTAAAATGGGTATTAAAAAATGAACGAAACTGATGCAGCTTACATAGCAGGATTGTTTGACGGAGAAGGATGTGTTCAAGTAAAACAATACGTAGAGAAGAAAAAGAAACACAAAGGACCAGGTTATCGTACAACAAAAGTATGGCGTGTAAATATGGAGATAGCCATGACTGATGAAAGTGTAATCTATTGGGTGCATGATACATTAGGAGTTGGATCTGTAAGAGTTAAACCAAGAAAAGGTTTACGTAAAAATGGTACAAAGTTTTTAACACAGTATGTATGGCGTGTTACATACAGAGAGGCTTACCAAGTTGCTAAATTACTATGGCCTTTTGCTCAAACAAAATTACATGGTATAGAAAAAATAATAGATCATTACGAACCTGATCATGTTGTTAATGGTAAAGTTGTAGATTTAAAAACTTATAAAGAGACAATGAATTTAGAATGAAAGGTAAATTATGACGTTTCCGATGGGTCTTGGTATGTTTGGTTACAACATGGCATGCTTACTAATTATATTATTAATAATATTTTACACGATAAATAAATTAAAATGAAAAAAGAACGAGGCAGAAAATGGGATGGAAAATCAAGAGTTTCCAACGATTTGTATCGTAAAAGATATAATGAAATATTTAAAAAAGTAACTGACGATAATGCTGAAAAATTTGTTCACGGACAGAAGAAAGAGAAGACTTTAAATGAAGAACTTATGGAAGGTTATGAAAAAGAAAAGAAGATGAGGGAAAATGAATAGACCAAGTGTATTTGTTGCAATGGCGTGTTATGATACGATGAAAGTAGAGACGTGCTTCTCATTACTTAATCTGTTTAATAAGTTTACCACCCACAATATACCTGCAGAGTTTAGAACGGCGAAGAGTCCTTATGTTGGACATTGTCGTAATCTATTGACCGCAGGCTTCTTACATTCTGATAAAGATTTTTTATTATTTATAGATGCAGACATGCAGTTTGGTGCTGATGCTGTGTTTAGAATGTTAGCAGCTAACTATGATATCTGTTGTACGCCGTATAGACTAAAGGATGCAACGTTGAAGGAGTCTTACCCGGTATCTTTTAAGTCTTATGATAAGATAGATATATTACCGAATGGTTTTGTTGAGATTACATCGGGTCCTACTGGTTTGATGATGATACATAGATCTGTGTTTGAGAAGTTAAAGGTAGAGAACCCTGACCTACAGATAAAGTTTCCTGATGAGAAGAAGAAAAATATTAATGCTGAGATTATGGGTGTAGAATCTACTGGTGAAGATCCTGCGTCTACTGAACTGTGGAATTTTTTTGATACGTCTTTTGAGAATAATTTATTTAAGGGTGAAGATATTGCCTTTTGTGATTTGGCTCGAAAGTCGGGACTAAAGATATTCGCGAACATAGATTCAACGACCATTCACCACGGACCTTATGGTTATAAGGGTAAGTTTAGAGATGCTTTAGAGGTGGTAACTAAATGATTAAGAAGAATGATAAATACACCTACCTTACCGGTACAAGAATAGAGGACCACGGATCACGGCTCTATGATGTAAATGGTGATAGACTTCCAAGTGTAACTACGATATTAGGCAAGACCAAAGATCAACAATTTATCAAAGACTGGAAGGCCAAAGTTGGAGAACAAGAAGCAGAACGAATCAAAAACCTATCTAGTAATAGGGGGACAGCCATGCATAAATTCTTGGAACAATATATACTCGGAGTTGGCTACGATGATCTTACAGAACTCGGACAGAAGGCGAAAACCATGGCCAATAAAATTATGGAAGTGGGTCTTGCGCCAGTGGAAGAGTATTATGGTAGTGAAGTTACGTTATACTATCCTGGGCTTTACGCTGGGTCTACTGACTTGGTTTGTACTCACAACGGTAGAGACACTGTTGTAGATTTTAAACAGGCTAACCGTCCTAAAAGAAAAGAATGGATTGAAGATTATTATTTGCAGATTGCAGCATACTGCATGGCACATGATTATGTGCATAATTCACAGATAGAACAGGGTATAATAATGGTATGTACTCCTGACTTATATTACCAAGAATTTATAGTAAGTGGACCTGAATTAAGACAAGCAAAACATAAGTTTTTAAAAAGATTGGACATGTATCATGACTTAATTCATGATGAAAAAGAAAAAATAACACCAATGAAAGCAGAGGATTTTGATAATAAGTTAAGTATGAAACAGTTTATTGATTTAGCAACACCAACAAAAAAGGAGAAATAACATGGGAAAGAAAATACCTACATCAAAACTAAAATCTATTGAAGATAGATTTTTAGATTTAAGATTTAGTGGTTTAGAAGATGCTATTAATTTAATGGGTAGTAAAGATAAAAAACAATATGTGTGGGGTGGTACGGGTTTTAGACTTAAAAAAAACAGACCACTTACTTATGAGAAGATAGAAGGAACCAATGAAGAGTTTCAAGATTCGTATAATAATTATGAAGAAAATGCTACATACACTGGTAAAGCTTATTTAAGAATGTCTAGAAAATATAGAGGTAAGGAATATAATTATTTAGTGACTGTAGAAGATATACCTAAAAATTTAAAAGATATCTAATAAAAAAGGAGGACTTTAATGAAAACAATCAACACAAATTTAAAAAATTATAAAACAGATATAGGTGTTTCTGAATTAGAAAAACAGATAGAAACATTAAAACAAAAAGCAGCTTTACCTTGTATTTATGCTTTTATAGATATTAAAAAAGAATTTGTTCCTAATGGAGTTCTTTACATTGGACAAAGTAAATCAGTTAAAAATAGGATTCTTAATTATAAAGGTAAAAAATCTTCTGAGATTTTAAAAAAATTACAAAAAAGATTTAATCTTTGGGATAATTATTGGGGACAAGATTGGGGAAATGGTGAAATAATGGGCCCTAATCAAAAACAGGCAGCAGAAATAGATAACCTTCGTAAGTTTATAGAAGACCCAAAAAGATGTCAGTTAATAATTAAAATAAGGAAAGAAGAGGAATCTGAAGAAACACGTAAAAAATATGAGAAATTATATATAAATCGTTACTATCCTTTTTTAAATAAAATGCCATGGCATCCCTATAAAGCTACATCACGAAGATATTATATGAATCAAATGCATCCTGAAAAAAATCAAAGAAGTAAGTTACCTGTTTATTGTTTACATACAGGAGACGTTTTTGAAGGACCTAGCGAAATAGAAATAAGAAATTTAAATAAACAAAACCAATGAAAGAGGAGGACTTTAATGCAGGATAAATTATATCAAGTAATGGTAGCTAGATATGAATCTGAGATTGATGATGCTAAATTTAAGATTAGCACATTAGTTGACAGGCCTATACTCATACCGGAGCACGTGGATATTACTGGTGAAGTTGACAAATTGTTACAAAAGATTTCATCTGCTGAAGATAGAATGGCAGCAATGCGTCGACATTATGGCCGAAAAGAGGCAGATTAAGTTATCGATAGGGTGTCGGCAGGGTGTCGGCAGGGTGTCGAAGGGTATCGAATTCGACACCTAGATTAGAATGATTCTAAAAAAACTGCGACAGAAGTATACAAATATGGCAAGATTAAGGCAAAATGTCGACACTTGCGACACCCTTGCGATACCCTTGCGACGGGGGGGGTGTCGAAGCTACTATTCATATATACCAATGCTTATAGCTCAATTTCGACCATTTGCGACACCTTTCATATTTTTTTTATTTTTAGCGCAACAAAAAAATAAATTGTCTTATAGGTGTCGAAAGAGTAAAACTGATTATGTCCAGAAAATCTAGAAGAATAAATAGTTACACTAAACCTAAAACTGTAAAGCAACAAGTTCCGTTTCCATATAAGCGTGTGCGTATCGATTGGATCGATATCATCACTGAAGGCGGCTGGGGTACAGTCAAAGAATTTAATGATATGAAACTAGCTACACCTGTAAGTGAGGGTTGGTTATTCAGTAAAGATAGTGAGACTGTAAAAATATTTGCAGGTTATGATGTAGAACAAGATGGTTCTATTCACTTTTCTGAGCGATCGGTTTTTCCAACTTCTTGTGTGAAGAAGATAACGAAGATTCATTAGATGGAGTCACATCTATTATCTGCGAGTAGTCGTCTAAGATTTGTTTCATTTTTGCTTCTAGTTCTTGTTCTGATAGGTCCTCTAGTTTTCCTGTTTTTATTATTTTCCTATCTATGTATAATCCTGCTGCTTTTCCTCTGTTTGCTTCCGCGTTCACTGCTGAAGAGAACGATCCTTTTTTCAAAGCGGCTTCTCTAAGTCTTGCAAGTTCTGCTACATGTCCTTCGTAAGTTACTTCATGTTTTTTAAGACGTTCTTCTCTGAGTTGTCCTATGTATTTAACTACAAGCGGAGACAACTTTGGATTGCATAACTCTGATCCTTCTTGCCTTGCACGTTTAGGACTATACCCAGCAGCAATAGCTGCTTCTCCCTGAGTCATTGGTCCGTTTTCGTTTCCGAATACTAAAAACTCAGCAAATCTTTGTTGCATTTCTGTTAATCTTTTTGGAACTCCCATGTTGACAATTTAAGGTAACTATCCTATATTGTCAAGGTATGAAAGATGATCGAGGAGAATTAGATTTAGATAAAAAGATAGAGCAATCCAAGATACAAATGCGTTTTTTCGATGAGCAATTACAAATAGCTGCTAATCGTATAAAAGATTTAGAAGAGATAAATGAAGCTCACCGTAAATTAAATGGCACCTTGCGTGTAGAGATACAAGAATTAAAAGAATCTCAGTACGAGCACACAAAAGATAAAAATTTGTTGCAAGGTTATAAAAAAGTGATACAGGATTTAAGTAACAAGTTGAGACGAAAAGATTCATGAGAGTACAAGACTTGCAATTATTCTTAGGTCAATTTACGAAAGGGTCTGATGCGATTAAGAACGCGCAAATCTACGTAGAAAGAGATGGAAAGTTGTATCAAATTAGAAGGATGGAAGTGCATGAACACTCAGTGCCTATAGTAGGTCAACCGGGTCGTAGTGCGCACAGACTAGTCTTAAAAACAGAGAAACCTTCGAGTCTTATCTTGCCTGATAAACTTCAGAAGGACTACTAATTGAATACACATGTTACTTTAAAAATAACATGAAACCCGAGCGTAAATTATATGAAAAACTTAAAAGAAATGTACCACAAATATCGTGGATTAGACTTGAAAATCTTAGTCTATCCGGTACTCCTGATCTATTGGGTTATAATAATTCTGGCACCTTTTTCACTGTAGAGCTAAAAGTTACGAAGAGTAACAAGATCCGTTTTTCACCACACCAAATTGCCTTTCATGTTAAGCATCCGCGTAACAGTTTTATCTTGGTAGAGGACCTCGGTCAAAGGTCCGTGAAACTTTTTCCAGGGTCCGGGATCAAGGCGCTTGACGCTTGGGGCTTGAAGCTTGAGCCTCTATGCTTGACGCTTGACGCTTGTGGCTCTTTCTTCCAGGAGCTTGGTGCTTGAAGCTTGAGGCTTGTTGCTTGAAGCTTGTGCCTCTTCGATGTCGTTGTGTGGAACTGATTCCTCTATGGCTTGTCGCTTGTGGCCCAGACCAGGTGCACGCTGGGCTAACTCCGTCGAGTTGCTACACGAGCTAATGACCCGGTCTGATTTATTACGCTTGCGTAATTCTTTATAATAACTTGGATGTTTAAACATTAGTGTTGCCCATATGATATATTTTTTATTTCTTTATTCCAGCAGTTTCTGCAATCCTTGCATTCATTGCCTTGCTTCGGAGCTGGGCAGCTAGCGCCAGACGTGACTACGGTCGACGTATGAGACCAAGAGCCCGCTGGCTCTTGGTCAATCATAGGCATGGAAAAACGAATTATTAAATTAGCTGGAGCTCTGGATACATGGTCCTTTATCCATGCTTCACGGGTTGGCATCCAGTGACGCTTGTCTGGGGTGAGCTTGCATACTTCATAAATTTTGTTTAGGTGATCCAGGTCCTGCACGTCCCCTGAGTCGTGCCAGCGGAACACATCCGGCTTTTTAGAATTAATTAAATGCGCCATTGCTTCAACCCAGGCTGGGTCCTTAATAGCTGCCAGACGGCGATACTGTGCATCTTGTACAACCTTAAATACATAACAACCCTTCAGGGCATAACAGTCATAACAGACTGAGTTTTTTATTTTCCTGAGCTTGCTTCCAGTCTGGCACTCCTTCGCAGGTATACCAATGGACCAGCCAGGCATTTTGTTGGGCTTTGATAGGCTGCCGCCTATTATTTTAAATGCTTCTTCTGTTTTCATTTCTTCCTCCTATATTCTCCTATAGCAGGGTATAACTCTCTTGTCAAGCTTGAGGCTTGACGCTTGCAGCTTGCGGCTTGAAGCTTGTAGCTTGGCCCCTGGTTCTGGAGCCATCGCCAGTGATTGATTAGGATGCGGGCCCTGTCGGGCCCAGGTTTTCTACTCATCTTGTTTCCTATATGCAGCAGCTGCATCCAGGTCCTTCTTCACCAGCCGCAGGATCTCCTCCAGGGCTACTGCTATTCTTTTTAACTCTTCACTTGATTCACTCATATGTTTTATTCCTTTCTAAATTCATCCTACACTATCCCAGACCTGGTGTCAAGCTTGACGCTTGAAGCTTGACGCTTTTTTTCTTTCTGGCCTGATCCCAGGTCCACAGAGCATGTATCTCCCAATTTTATATGGGTCTTGTTGTAGACCAGGGATCAGTAGAACCTACCAGCTAGAGTCGGTTCTACTACGATAAAATCCTAGCCATCTTATCTGATCCCAGGTCCATTAAACTTGAAGACGCTCTTCACGCGGTGTTTAGTCAATGGACCAGGGATCAGTTCTAGCTGTTCATTGCACGAAGACGGCATATTGCGGTGTGACGCACAACACAACTAGAAGTTGTCCCATCTAGTTTGAGTTTATAACGCCGTAGACTAGCAAAAGGGCGTAGGTAGTAATTAAAGATTACTACATCCTATATAATCCCTTGACAATCGTTTGTCAATAGTTTATTTTAAAAAAATAACAGAAAGGTAAAAATGGAAAAACAAAAAAGACAGTCGTTGAACGCCGAGAAGCGTAAGGCGATTGCAGATGTTTTTGAGAACCATTGGACAGAAAATTCACCAATGAAACAAAAACATACTGACGCAATAAACAATTACAATGCTATAAAACCAAAAACTTATGAATTGGTAAATAACATTGTAAGAAAACATCAACCGCAAGAAGACGTCAATACTATAAGAGGTATGATAGCAAAATACAATAGTAGCGGCGGCGACTTACATCACGATAATTGTTTTTATTTATCACATGAATATATGGGTATTGATGAAGATGGTAAAGATGAAACAAAGGAAGATAAAGTTCATATCGATTTTACTTTAACGCCTAGAGTAGATGGTTATGACAGTTATAGTTTCGCTAATTCTTATTATAGAGATGAGATGAAAGCTAAAGGTTTAAACCCTGACTATGATGTAAAACTTGGTGATGACTACAGTAAGAAAGCACCTAAATATTATCAAGAAGAAAATTCTTGTAAAGAGTATTTAGGAATTACTGGTTCTAATAATACAAATAGAGGTACGACACATTATGGCACTTGGGAAAACTCGGATAAGATTTGGGTTATTGGTACAAGTTATTGTCATAGTAGAAATTTTAAAACTGATGAAACGTCAATCAACATTTTAAAATTATATACAAAGGCGCAAGCAGATGTTTGTAAAACTCATAGAGATTTGTATTCTTATGTTGAGGCTAAAATGCAAAAATTAAGACTTGGATTAAAGAGTTATAAATACTTTGACCAAGCTAAAGAACTTGCAGATAAACTTGGAATACCTTTGAATGAGGGTATCTTAAATGAAAGTAGTTCAATGGCTTTATCAGTTTATAGTCCTGAGAATTTGGCTAATCTTTTAGAAGATAAAGTTGAACCAACAAAAGCAGAAAAAATCGCAATCGCTAGACAATTATTAGCGCAACAAATTGCTGTAAATTAAAGTTGACAATACTAGGGATATCCTATAATATCCCTAGTATAACAGAAAGAGGAAAGCATGGAAAACAACAAAACATTTTATATAGTTTATTATTCTAATAAGGATAAGAAACATATAACAAGACGAGGAAAGCATGACGAAAAAAGCAGATACGGAACATCTAAAAAAGGCGTTCCATATTATGTTTATTATGATTTAGACGCACATGGTTATAGAACCGCGTCTCAATCTTGGAAAGTGAGGGTTTGATGGCAGATTATAATTGGTGCCATGGACCAAAGTGCCATGAAAGACAGACAACAACACGAGTCCGCGGCACAGGAAACAATAAAGTTTTAAGAACTAGAAAGATTGCAATGAACAATTGGAACAGCGATTGTTATTGGCAATATTTTTGTGATCAAACATGTTTGCTTAATTTTATATCAAAGCATTATGAGCAGATGATCCAGCTACATCCAAGGACCGAGTGTCTTGAAACACCGATTA
>VTLG01017234.1_pt1 | contig 10740 bp, 15 predicted proteins | sample 4694571 | NCBI WGS metagenome assembly VTLG01 (sample SAMN12604809, study PRJNA352737) | marine metagenome | biome: ENVO:00000447; feature: ENVO:00000209|ENVO:00000569|ENVO:01000036; material: ENVO:00002151; isolation source: viral sequences binned using virsorter ... | reverse complement strand
GTCTCGCGCGCGCACACACGCCAAAGCTGATTACAGTTTCGTGCATGCCTTGGCGTCTGGTTACAGGTGGACCGACGGAAGTCGGCTGACGAAGCGGCTGGCGAAGCTGACGATGTGACGCGTGGATCTACGGCAGCGTCGTCAGCCGATAACCCTGCTGAGGTCAGCATGTTACGGCCATCTCGGCAGCGGGCTGACGAAGCTGACGCAGAGGGTCGGCTGCGTGTCCTCGACCTGTTTTCGGGCATCGGCGGATTTTCGCTCGGGCTCGAGCGCACGGGTGGGTTTCAGACGGTTGCGTTTTGCGAGTCCGACCCGTTCTGCCGCCAGGTGTTGGCCCGGCATTGGCCGGGGGTCCCTATTTTCCAGGACGTGCGGGAGCTGGACGGTGAACAATTCCGAGGAGCAATTGACCTTGTTTGCGGCGGGTTCCCCTGCCAAGACATCTCCTTCGCCGGGCGACAGGCCGGAATCGACGCCGATCGCTCGGGGCTCTGGTCTGACCTTGCCCGAATTATTAGCGAGGTGGCACCGCGATACGCGGTCGTGGAGAACGTCCCAGCGTTGCTTTCTGGAGACCGAGGCCGATGGTTTAGCCGAGTTCTCGGGGACCTGGCCGCGGTCGGGTACGACGCGGAATGGCACTGCATACCGGCTTTCCACGTTGGTGCCCCTCACCGGCGCGACCGGGTCTGGGTCATTGCCTACCCCCAGCGCCACGAGCTACGGGTCAAATCAGAGCCCGAGCGCCGGAGCAGCGGTGCGCCCCTCCCTAGAGACGATGGCGCGGAAAGGGTTATGGCCTACCCCAACAGCGGCAGACTCAAAAAACGCCCGAAATGCGACAGCGAACAACGGGAAGGGAAGCACCGGCAGTCCCGGCACGACCCTTTCGGATGTGGCGTGGATGATTGGTGGAAAGCTGAACCCGACGTGGGTCGAGTGGCTGATGGGGTTCCCTATCGGGTGGACCGATTGCGAGCCCTCGGAAACGCAGTCGTCCCGCAGGTTGTCGAACTGATCGGCCGGTCGATCCTCAGACACGGACGTAGTGGCAGCCTTCGTGACGAAACAGGCAAAAACTCCAACAAAACCACGAAGGCTGCCAAAGGCTGCCACCCTCATTAATGTGGCAGCCTTCGTGGCGCGAAAAAAGCGGCTCCAATAACAGGGGTCATGCATCTAGGAGGGAATTGCATGGGGGGGATCGGAAGCGGCGGGCACAACCGCAAGTCGTCTCAGGAACACGCGCGCATCGGCTCGCGCAACAAGCACCGGCGGCGCGGCCTCGCGCCGAGTCCAACCCCGGCGGCCGGCGAGCCGGAGCGGCCTGCTGACCTCAAGCCAGCAGAGCTTGCGGCATGGGACGAGCTCGCTCGCATCTTGCGCGCGGAGAACCGGCTGACTTCGTCCGATGGCCCCGCGCTCGCGGCAGCCGCGCAAGCACTCGCTATCTGCACTCGGCTCCGTGCGCAGCTATCGGACCGTGCCGACGCGGACGACGAGATCCACGTGCTGCGTGAGCTCCGGCAATGGCTATCCGTGCTCCGTCAATCATTAGTAGAGCTGGCTTGCACGCCAGCGTCACGTGCGCGGGTGTCGGCGCCAGCCACACCGCCACCCGAGGACGCGTTCGCGGAATTTGATGTCCACTAATAATGATGGGTCTGCGACCCGCCAAATCGATAATTATGCACGCGGGGTCGTCGCCGGAAAACGCTCAGCGGGTCGGCTCCATCGGCTGTGTTGCGAGCGCCACTTGCAGGACCGCAAGCGAGCGCGTGAGGACACGAGCTGGCCGTTTCGCTGGTCCGGGCCCGATGCCGCACGGCTGATCAATTTTTGCAGCGCGCTGCAGCACACGAAGGGTCGCTGGGCTCGCACACGCTGGAACGTAGAGCCATGGCAGCGGTTTATTTTGGGTTCCCTCGCCGGCTGGCGCGCACGCCAAGATCGGGCCGTGCGGCGGTACCGGTACGCCTACATCGAGATCCCGAGGAAAAACGGCAAGACGTACATTGGCGCGGCGCTCGCGCTCTACTATACGTTTTTCGCTGGTGAGCCGGGCGCAGAGGGCTATTCGCTGGCCACGAAGAGCGACCAGGCGCGGCTCGTTTACGATCAGGCGAAGTCCATGGTGTATGCGGATCCGGATTTGCGCCGGCGGATCCATCCCGCTGGCAAATGGCAGTCGAGCCTGACACTGCTCGGCACAGGCGGCGAGCGGCTGCAGCCCCTGAGTAAGGACTACTCCACACTCGACGGCCTCTCCCCGTCTCTGGTGGTGATCGACGAGCTGCACGCGCACGCCACGCGCCAAGCCATCGATGTCATGGCCACGGCGATGGGAGCACGAGAGTCTCCGCTGCTCGCCGTGATCACGACTGCGGGGGTCGACGGCCCGAGCCCGTGTCGCGAGGAGCACGACTATGGCGCAGCCGTCCTTGAGGGGACCACCGAGGATGATCGGCGGTTCGTGTTTGTGGCGCACGCCGAGGCCGACGACGATCCATATGTGGAGGCCACGTGGCTCAAAACGAACCCTAACCTGGGGATATCAGTATCCGTCGATGATATGCGTCAGCTGGCGCGCCAGGCGAGGAGCGGGGTCGGACGCGCGGCGTTTTTGCAGAAACGTATCAATCAGTGGGTCGCGGACGAGAGCGATCCGTATCTCTCTCTATCTGGGTGGGACGAGGGCGTCGGGGCGGCCGCTGCTGGGTTCCGCGCACCGCCCGTCGTGTCCATGGGGATCGATCTCGCGTCGGTGACAGACACCGCGTGCATCGTCGTCCGGCACCATGGCATGGCGGCGAATGGCGAGCGTGTGGTGCGGCTCAGCCCGTGGCTGCTGACGCCCAGCGAGGGGCTCGACCAGCGCGGCCGTCGCGCGCGTGCGCCGTATCGCGCCTGGGTCGAGGCGGGAGACCTGGACACGTGCCCTGGGAGCCGGATCGATCAGGACCAGATTCTTGCGCGCGCGCTTGAGCTGGTAGAGGAGTGCCAGGTAACAGCGATCGGGATCGACCCCTGGAACGCAGATGGGTTGATAACGGCGCTAGCGCGCGAATGCGGTCATCTCCCCGTGATCGCCGTCCCGCAACACGGGGCTCGTTTTGGGGCCGCCGCGAAGGCGTTCCAGGCCGATGTGCTGGCGGGCGCGGTCGACCACGGCGCGCATCCTGTCATGCGGTGGCATGCGCTAAACGCGCGGGCGGACGAGGATCGTGATGGCAATTTGCGCCCCTCCAAGCGGCGATCACGTGGTGCGATCGATGCAATCAGCGCAACGATCTGCGCGTACTCCGCCGCAGACGCAGCGGCTGACGGTGCCGAAGACGAGAGCGTGTACAACACGCGAGGGGTGGTAGTGATATGACGACGACGAGAAAATTGCTAACGGTAAAGCAATATGCGCGGCGTGTGGGTATGCGCCCGAGCTCCATCTACCGCAAACTCCACCGGGGGTCGGTGCCTGACGCCATGCGGATTGGGACAGCGTGGCGCATTTACGAGCCGGTGGACCCCGCTGCCGATGACGATCGGAAGGCTGCTAATGACCGGTAAAGTGAGCGTGTTACTATAGAGGTCCCTTACAAGGCCGACGCATGGCGGCGGCTGCGGGCTCTACCCCTGGGGGCCCCTAGCCGCTGCCACCCTCCCCACCCCATCCATCCGCTGGAAAAAGCAGGCTGATCCCTGATATTAACGTAGTGTGTTTGGGTTCCTGCGCCGGCTAGCGCCCGAAAAAAGGTCATCACTCGCAACGCCTGACGCGTGGTTGCGGGGCTGGGCGGCGGGCAGCCCTGGGGCGGAGACAGCCGCCTCGCTGTCGACGGTGCATCGCGCGATCGAGCTCATCGCGACGGCGGTTGCAGCGCTCCCGGTCGGGGTCTATCGCAGGACGCCGGCAGGCGACCGCGAGCCAGCCGACGACCATCCGCTCACGGCGGTGCTCCGGCGGCCAACGCCGGAGCATACGTGGTACGAGTGGGTGTGTGCGCAGGAGCGCGCGCTACAGCTGCATGGCAACGCCTACGCGCAGATCGTGCGCACCGACGCAGGGGACGCGGCGGCGTTATGGCCGCTCGACCCTGCGCGTATGCGCGTCTGGCGGTCCGCATCTGGCCACCTTCAGTATGAATACAGCGGCGGCGGCACGCCGGCGCGCTGGGCTCGGGCGCCGGGCCAGCCGCCAGAAATACTACATGTCCGGATCCACCTAGAAAGCGGCGGGATCCTCGGGCGATCACCGCTTGCGATCTGTGCGCCGGATGTGCGGCTTGCGCTCGCGCAGCGCTCGTCCGCGACGGCATTTTTCGACAATGCGGCCACCCCGCGTGGGGTGATCGAGGGCCCGCGTGGGCTGCGCGGCGAGGCACTGGAGCGGCTACGCGCCTCGTGGCACGCAGCCCACGCGGGGGCCAACCAAGGCCGCGTGGCGGTGCTGGAGGATGGGTTCAGTTTTAAACCCGTAAGCTTGTCGCCGGCTGATGCCGAGCTCCAAGAGCAGGCGGCCGCGTCGACGCTCGCTATCTGTCGAGCGCTCGGTGTCCCACCAGCGTTGCTGTATGAATTGCGAGGCAGTTCCTACAATTCGCACGAGCACCAGTCGGAGGACGTCGCGCGTTATACGTTGCTCCCTGCGGTGCGCCGGTGGGAGCAGGCGTTCGGCCGTGACGTGCTCGCGGATGACGATGCATATTACGTGCGCTGGCGAATGGATGGCTTCGTTCGCGCCGACCTCTCGGCGCGCACCGCCGCGATGAAAAGTGCGCGCGAGGGTGGCTGGCTGTCCGCCAACGAGGCGCGCCGCCTTGAGGACCTCGCGCCGATCCCTGGTGGGGATCGGTATCTGGAACCGCTCAATCACCAGGCGGTCGGAGACGGAGCGCCATCATGATCGAGAGCAGAGAAACACGACCCGTCGCGCGGCTCGTCGAGTATCGCGCAGATGACGGGGATGCCGTCTATGCGACCGGGTATGCGGCAGTGTTCGACGCGAGCACGGTGATCGGCGGCTCGTTTCATGAGCGGGTCGAACCGGGCGCATTCGACCTGGATGGGGCGGACGACGTCGTCGCGCTGGTCAACCATGACCCCTCGCTCCTGCTGGGGCGCACCGCGAGCGCGACCCTTGCCCTCGCGGTGGACGATGTGGGGCTCCGGTACACGGTGCGATTGCCCGGGACCTCGTGTGGCCGCGACGTCGCGGAGCTGCTCCGCAGGGGTGACCTCACGGGGTCGAGTTTCGCCTTTTCCGTCGCGGACGGCGGCGAAACGTGGACGCCGGCCACAGCACCGGATGAGCTGCCTTTGCGCCGGATCGAAAAGGTGCATCTGCACGACGTGTCGATCGTGACGCACCCCGCGTACTTGCGCACCTCTGTGGCGCTCGCTGCTGAGGCGCGCGCGTGGGAGCCTACGTTGCGCCCTGTGGTCGGCGCGTCGCCGGGGTATTACCGCCGGCGATTGCGCCAGCGTATCGTTGAGGCGGCATGCTGATGCGTCCCGCTGAGCACCAGATCCGGTGTTATGCGTGCCGGCGGTTGCTGGCGCGCGCGACTGCGCCGGCACGAGCGGCTATCGCTGTCGGCGGGCGTGTCGAGCTGCAGTGTGGACGCTGCAAGGCGCCGAACATACTCATCGGCCGGTCGTGCTCCGCTCCAGCGAGCCTCGGTCACGCGGGCCTGCGCGATGCGCCCCCGAAACGCGCAAGACGGACTTCTGACCCGTTATTGACTTAAGGACATATGTAAATGCCTAACACAAAGATACAGCAGCTCGTCGACCAGCGAGCGCGCGCGATCGCCGAGAACCGTACGCTCCTGGATCGTGCAGATGAGAGTGGCGGCACGCTATCCGCGGAGGCGGCCAGTGAATACGACCAGCGTGATGCAGAGATCGACGCGTTGCAGGACCAGATCGATCGCCTGCACAAGCAGGATGCGCATGATGCAGCGGTGCAGGCACGAGCAGCGGAGGCTGTCCGCGCGCATGTCCCGGCAGCGGCCGTCGCGCCAGCGACAGAGGAGCGTGCAGGGACTTTCGGTCAGATGCCCGAACTGGGTATTCGGGCATACGACCTAATTCGGGCAGGGTCGCCCGAGTATCGCGAGGGCATGCTGCGGTACCTGCGGACCGGCGCCCGACCGGTCGAAGCCCGAGCGATGGAGGCCGGGGTTAATAGCGAGGGTGGCTACTACGTCCACACGCAGATGCAGGAGTCGATCCAGAGGAAGCGGGAGGAGACCTCTTTTATCCGGCGCCTCGCTGCACCCCCGATCCAGACCAGTAGTGCGACGCTCGTGCAGCCCCAAGAGACAACGCTCGGCGCGGCAGAGTGGCTCGCCGAAGAAGGCGCTATTACCCCGACGGATGAAGTGGTCGGGCAATCGAGTTGGTCACCCTACCGCGTCTCGCGGATGATCAAGCTGTCCGAGGAGCTGCTGCAGGACGCGGCATTCCCGCTCGAAAGCTACCTTGCGGAGTCTATCGCGCGGTCCATCGCGCGTGCCGAAAATACCGCATTTATCGCGGGTAGCGGGTCGGGCCAGCCGGAGGGGATTGTTACCGGCGCTTCGGTGGGTGTGACGGCGGCGAGCGCAAGTGCCGTGACGAGCGATGAAATCCTGGATCTCGTTTATTCGCTCGGATCCGAATACGCGGCGAATGCGGTGGTCATCACGAATCGAGCCATGCAAGCGCTCGTGCGTAAGTTGAAAGACAGCGACGGCCAGTACGTCTGGGCGCGCAGCTTGGCTGCGGGCCAACCAGACACGCTCGCGGGGTATCCGCTCTATAGCAGTGAGGCTGTGCCTGCGATTGCCACCGGCGCGCGGACGATGGTGATCGTGGACCCCACGATCTATCAGATCGTCGATCGAGCGCCTGGTGTCTCGGTCGCGCGCCTAGGCGAGCTCTACGCGGCGAACTATCAGGTCGCATTCCGCGGCTCGGCGAGGGTCGACGCCAAGCTGACGTACAGCGCTGGCGCCAAGGCGCTCGTGATGGGCTAGCACACGCGTGTCCGGTGCCGCCTTGTCCCAGTGGCGGCACCGGACGTTCGCTGTGGGGGGGGGGGAAATAGTGAACGTTGCGATCCGGCTGCGCGATATCGGGCTGGCGACAGTAGCGGGTGATGCGTGGGGGCCTGGCGACGTCTGCCACGTTGAGGCGGACCACGCTGCGTTGCTGGTCGCGCGGGGGTCTGCGGAGTATCTGCGCGCGCCGCGACGCGAGGCGGCGGTACAGGCGGCGCCACGGGAGGCGGCCGCCGTGGTGCGCCGCACAACACGCCGGCGACGGAAGGGCGCTCATGGCGCTTAGCGCTGGCGCGGCGCCGGCTGTCGAGCCGGTAACCCTCGCCGAGCTCAAACGCGCGCTACGGGTGACGTGGGCCGAAGAGGACGGGCATCTTGCGCTGGCCCTGGCGGCGGCGCGCGACTACGTCGAGCTAGAGACAGGCCGTCGTCTGATTACACGTACGCAGACGTTACGGTTGGCGGGGTTTCCGGCGGGGCCCATCGTCCTGCCGTGGGCGCCATGCGCCGGGGTAACGTCGATCAGTTACCTGGACACGGCAGGCGACGCGCAGGCGTGGGCCGCGACTGAGTACGTGGTCACGGCGCCGACCGGCGATCTTGCATGGCTGGGCTCCGTGCAGCCGGTGGTCAGTGGGTCATACCCGACGACGTATGGCGGCCCCGCGTCTGTCACGGTCGAGTACACAGCGGGCTATGGGGCTGCTGCCAGCGATGTGCCGGTCGGGTTGCGGATGGCTGTGATGGCAGCTGCGAGCCAGTGGTACGACGATCGGAGCGGGGTGTCGGTGCGGCGCCCGCCACAGGCGGATCCATATATCGTGCGGGACACGGCAGCGTATGGCTGATGATCGCTATGAGCACCCAGTGACAATCGAGCGCGCAATCCTCGCGCGGTCGGCGATCGGTGCATCGATCGCCGAGTGGCTGCCGGTGGCGCGTGTATTCGCCTCGCGTCGCGGGTTACGCGGAGCGGAGCGCTGGTGGGCACACCAAGTCGAGGCGACGGTGGACGCGGTCTGGCGTCTGCGCCATCCCGTGCGTGGGCTGACGCCAGCCATGCGGCTGGTCGATGCGATGGGCGGCGTCTGGGAGATTACGGCCGTCCTGGATGGGCCGCGCGGCGCCGGTCCGGAGCTGCATACACGACGAGGCGTCGATGCTTGATATCCGCCTCGATCCGCAGGGGACGGAGCGCTTGATCGCGGGGCTCCGGCGCGTCTCCGAGGTCTCGACGGCGCGACGACTGATCCAGGCGGCGAGCCGGGACGCGCTACAGCCGGTCGCCAAGCAGGCGCGCGTGCTGGTGCCGCAGCCACCAGCCCCGTATGCCTGGGGGGATCTCCGTGACTCCATTAAGGTGCGGAGCGCACCCCTACGGGCGCGGACCTGGTCGCGCGCCAAGACCGTGGTGGTCGTGACGGCTGGCCAGTGGTATGCGCACCTCGTCGAGTTTGCGACGGTGCGCACGCGCGCTCAACCGTTTCTTGCGCCTGCGTGGCGCGCGGGGCGGGAGCAGGCACAGGCGGACTTTAGCGGGCACCTGTGGCGGGCGATCGGGCGCGCGGTAGCGCGGCATGCGCGCGCGTCGGCCGGCGGACGGGCGGGTCGCCGGTGATTGAGGGCAGTGTGCGCGCCGCGCTCTTGGCCGACCCGTTGATTGCGGCCGAGCTCGGCGCCCGTATTTTTGCTGGGGCTGCGCCGCCTGGGGCGCAGGTGCCATATGCGCGGTACGAGCGGCGCTCGCTGGTATACGACGGTGACACGCATGATGGGACTGTCCCGCGCATTGCGCAACTGGAGATCGGCGTCGACTGGGTCGCTGGGCGCAATCGCGCGGGGATCGTGACGGGGTACGCGGCCGCGCTGGCGCTAGCGGATGCCGCACGCCGCGCGCTGCTCCGTGGCCCGTATCCAGGCACACTCGGGAGCCATCGGGTGATCCGTGTCGCGTATGAGGGCGCGCGCGATTTGCTGCTGGATCGGTCGCCGTCTGCGGTGGTCGCCGGCGTGTCGCAGCGCTACGAAATCACGTATGTGGAGGAGGATTAACGATGGCAGTGACAGCCAGGATCCATACCTCAGTGGTGGCGACCGAGACACTGGTGCAGGCCATCGGACACACAGCGCGCGATCCACTGTCTGATATCTCGACGCTTGAGCTCACGTCAGGTACCGGCGGCTCGCAAGTCGACGTCATTTGGCATGACCAGCGGACACTGGGGTCATCGGCGTCAGAAGATCTTGATCTCGCCGGGTCACTCACGAGCGCACTAGGGGCGAGCGTGTTTGCCCGCGTCACGGTATTGCTGGTGCGGGCGGCGGCCACGAACACGGTGGATCTGCAGGTCAGCCGTCCGGCCAACGGGGCACCGTTTTTCGCCGCCGAAGGCGACGGGCTCGCGTTGCCGCCCGGTGGTCAGCTATTGCTGTCGATGGGTGCGTCATCTTCGGCCGTCGCGATCACGGCGGGGACTGGCGATTTGTTACGCGTGACGGCTGGAGCAGCCGCATCGACCTATGACGTGGTGGTGATCGGGACATCGGCATAATTGGGGGCACAATCATGGCAACAATTAAAAGTTTCGGGGTTAAATTCCAGATCGATGACGCTGCAGGCAGTGGGTCGTTTACGTCGGTTGCTGCGCTGCAGTCGATCGGAGATTGGAGTATGTCGGGTGAGACGCAGGACGTCACCACCCATAACGCAGCGCTGGTGAGCGGCGGCCAGTTCCGCGAACGGGTCGTGACCTTACTCGACGCGGGGACTATCCCGCTGACGGTCCTGTTCGATCCCAGCGATGGGACGCATAACCACACCACGGACGGTCTCATCGCGATGTTCGTTGCGAAGCAGGCCCGAGCCTGCCGCGTGGTCTTCCCCTCATCGCCGGAGGTAACGTGGTCGTTCACGGGGCTCGTGACCAACGTGGGCGTGAACGCGGGGTCGGTAGACGACGTGTTGTCCATGAGTGCGACGGTGCAGGTGAGCGGGGCGGTCACATTTGCCTAGCGACGTGCAACATGCGGCCAATCCGCACCGTGGAGAGGAAACGGTGCATGTCGGCGAGGCGACCTACACGCTACGGCTCACGATCAATAGCCTGTGCGCGCTAGAGGCGGAGGCCGGTGAGCCGCTGGATGCGATGCTCGCGCAGCTGCAAGCCGGACGGCTCACCGCGATCCGCTTAATGTTTTGGGCCGCGCTCCTGGACCGCCATAGCCTTACGGTGGTCGAGGCCGGCGACGTGCTCCACGATCTCGTCGAGCGTGGGGGCATGGCTGCGGCGACCGGGCCGTTGGTGTCCGCGATCGAGGCGTCGTTCGGGGCTCCGGCAGAGGCTGCCGGCGCCAACCCTCCGCGGCCGACGACGCGGCGCCGCAAACCCAAGATTGGGGTGCGATCGTCGGCAGCTTGATCGCGGCGGGGCTGCGGCCGGAGGATGCCTGGCGCGCGACACCACGAGAGGTCATGGCGATCCAGGCAGGCTATCGCGCACGGGATGTGGGCCGCTTGCAGGAGGCGCTCTGGGCCGCGTACCACGTGGCTGCGTTCTCGCGCGCGAAGCGATTGCCGAATCTGCGTGAGGCCCTCGACGCGATAGGGCGCCCGCAGCCCAAGCAGGAGACAGAGGCGAAATTACGCGCACAAGCGCGCGCGCTCACCGTCCTCATGGGTGGGCGCGTGGGGGGGGAA
>VTLG01015511.1_pt1 | contig 10740 bp, 18 predicted proteins | sample 4694571 | NCBI WGS metagenome assembly VTLG01 (sample SAMN12604809, study PRJNA352737) | marine metagenome | biome: ENVO:00000447; feature: ENVO:00000209|ENVO:00000569|ENVO:01000036; material: ENVO:00002151; isolation source: viral sequences binned using virsorter ... | reverse complement strand
TTAACAGGCCATATCTATGAAGCCCATTCATATTAGTTCTATTTTGACAGTAATACTGCCAAATTACGAATAGAAAATGACGTTAAATGACAGTGAAATTTTGGTTATGCAGACCATTATTATGAAACTTAATGAGCCTGAATCATTAGCATGGATAAGATCGCATCAGAGCAATAGAAAGAAACCAATGGAAGTCAGGTCATTTTACAGGATTAAAGGCACTCTAAAAAGCACAACAGACAAGCGAAAATTTGAACTGCAAAAGCAGGGACTATGGCAACAGCATATAGAACGAATTGATCAGTTAGAAACAATACTAAAATTCTCATGGCAGAACTATCACCGGGCAAATGATCCCATAAAGAAGCAAAGGATCTTAGATTCGATTGTTAGTATTCAACCATTATTATCGGTGTATTATTCAGCAAGTCAAGAAGTGATAGAAACAGATGCGAACAAAAACATACAGGATTCAGGACATATATCCAACTCTCAAAGCTGAACACGATTCAGTAGAAGCCGATATTACAGCAGACTTAGCGAAGCTTAAGTTTTTTTGTGGACAGGCCAATAGCAAAGAAAAATGCTGTTTTTCACATATAATCGGTCTGCCTAACCATCCGGCAACAAATGAACAGATGAAATTTATGCCTCATCAACTGGACCTGATAAAACAATCAATGGTAAAAAGACAGGTAAAATTCCATGTCAATAAATCAAGACAGATAGGCCTTACAGAAATCGTATTAAGAATTGTGCAGTATCATTGTTTTCACAAATACAAGGGTGGCAAGATTTTGATTATTGCCGGGACAAGAGAAAAGACTACCAAAACTGTGATGAACAGGCTAAAGATGCTTTTTGGTGAAATCAGATCTACTGTCAAAGACGATAGGCATGACCTGAATATTGTGTTAAAGAATGGAACAGAGATTGAGGGCAAACCTAGCAATTCAGAAGCAATCAGGGGTGAAACAAAAATCAGGGCAATAGTGGTTGATGAAGCAGCACACTTTGCATTGGTTGATGATTCAGTTGTATTGGATGCCATTGAGCCTATCCTACATACTAACAAGTCTGACATATTTCTAGTAAGTACGCCAAAAGGTCAGCGTGGATTTTTTTATACGATTGCCAATGAACAGAACGATTACAAGAAACTGCAATATGATTTTACTAATGCAATAGGTTGGATATACACACAAAAGGAAATGGATGAAGAATTAAAGCGTACAGACATTGATACAGATCAAGAATATAGATGTCAGTTCACTTCGGCACGATCCTCGATATTTGGTGTTATTAAAGACGAGGCGATAGAAGATTTTGAGGTAGAAGAATATGGAAATAAATGACTTACCGACACTGTTCCAGATAGCAACAGCACAGGATTCAAATGCAAGACAGCTTGAAACATTAGGCAAAGTAATAGAATTTCAGCAGGGGGAAATAGAAAAAATAAAAAAAATACTTGATGTTCAGCAAGACCTATTAGATGAAATCACACACTATATCAAAACAAGACCATGAGAATTGCAGGTTTAGATCCGGGCAAAAGAAGGGATAGTTTTGCATTTGTAGGAATTGAAATCAAAAAGGATAATGTCTATGTTATCGGTGTTAAAACTGTCTTAGGCAGAAATTATCTTGACGTTGAAAATATGATTGCAGACATACATGATGCAAAACCATTCGATTATTATGCTTTAGAAGTTAATGCAACAGGTGAGCATGTATTTGAAGAATTGAAATACAGGCATAAGATCCCAAACGTAATTCCCATATTTACAACAAGAGAAGTCAAGGACCAATCAAAGATAAATTCAGGTCGTATTATGCCTAAGAATCAGATGGTTTTATGGTTATCCCGGATGCTACAAAATAACCGGATCAAATTCCCTAAGAACAGCAATAAGGAAATAGACGAACTAAAAAGACAAATATCAATTTTTACAGAAATTATCACAGAAGCCGGAAATGTATCTTACAGGGCAGAAGGCAACGAGCATGATGATACAGTTATGGCTTTGTTATTGGCCTGTTTCATTGGCAGAAATTTCATTAAGAATCAAGAAGGTATGACACAGGATCTGCAAGTAGTCAATAGGAAATTCACAGCAGTTGATGATGAAAGCTTAGGAACAGGCGTTCCCAATTACACGACAGCAACAAGCGTACAAGTGATGTATCCAAAATGAGTGTTGAAGTTGAATTAAGTGTTTCAGATTATCATAATATCCTGACATGGTATGAATTGGCATTTGCTAAAAAGAACCTGAAAGATATTGCAAATAAGGACCATATAACATTTAGAAAAGTAACTGTCATGGCACAGGCATTTGTCGAAGAACAAAAGGCGCTTGAAGATGATGATAAAGAAACAGTATGAGGCCTGTTGTAATTATATGGAAATGATAGAAGATATGAAAGGCAATCAGGCAAAAGGCATACATGGTAGTTATTGTTCCCATTGTGGACACTATGATGAAGTTCATTTTAGAGGCACAGATTGCGATTGTATCTGTCATGACGAAAAAACTATCAATTAAAAATTTAAGTATATTAGAGTGTAAATTCCTGTTTACAACATGGTAAGAAAAACACAAAGTGACCGACATTTCATAAATCTTAATGACGACGAATACAGGTCATTTGTCAGGGCTAAGGCAAAAGTGGATAAGACACAGATTGAACCCCTGACAAACGGCAAGATGGTTAAATACGCCTGTGACAAAATATAGAGAAAAGACAAAATACTTCTATTATCAGAACTTCTACTCTTTTTAATTATTGACAAATAAGAAAAATCAGGTTAAAAATACTAAAAATAGTTCTAATAGATTCGTTGTAAATTCAAAGGCAGTTCCATCGCCTAGATCAAAACCATCAAACTATGCAAGTGCATCTAAGAGATTGGAAACTGACAATTATCTCTATATGTATTCTAACCCGGCTTATACTGATCAAGAGTTAGAACAGTTCGAAGATGTATGGGGATCTTCTGTTGCAGGTGCAGTAATCGACAAGTTAGTTGAATATACTTTTGGTGGTGGAATCACACCTACGTTTGAACTAATAGACGATAAGGGCTTAGATGATGATCAAAAGAAAACAGCAATAAAAAAATATGAAAAGGAACTAAACGAATTAATTGAATATGACAGAAAGATAAACTTTGAAAAGAAACTGAAAGATGCAATAACAATGACGATTGTATTTGGCAGGTGCGTCATAGCATTTGAAGGCAAAGGATTGCCAAAGGCATTAAAGATTATTCATCCACGTGATCTTGGTCGTGTATTCCTGAATCAAAAGACTTGGGGATTGGAAAAAGTTATTACGACATATCCGGCAGACGAAATTACACCTGATGAAATGTTGTACTTAGTGAACAGACCTGATAGTCCTAAAAGACGAACTATGTGGTACGGTTACAGCGATCTGCAACGAGTTGTGGGTGCTAGTAGGGCATGGCGCAGAATTGTAGAATTTGATATGCCAGAAGTAGCAACAAGCATGTGGTCAGGATATGGCATGTTCCTTATCAAGAAAATGGGAAGATCAAAAGCAGACGCTGAAAATGATATGAACACTCTGTTAAACAGTTTGAAAGCAGGTGCATTTAATGCAGTAAGCGTAGATGCAAACGATGAAGTCACATTTGAAAAATTAGACTTAGAACCTAAGATACAAGAAATGGTTGAACTTGCATCATTTTATGAAAGGATAATTATTGGAAACTTTGCTGTTCCATCAGCATTATTAGGGCGTGAAGAAGATCAGAACAGGGCAACATTAATTGGAAAAATACAGTTCTTCCTTTCAGGTGTTGTTAAGGCCAAGCGTGATTGGATTAGCGACTTAATTTCAAAACAATGGTATGAACGAAATATGATCAAGATGGGAATGGGTGACCTATTAGAAATAGTCCGGGTTAAAGCAGAATTTGAAAGTATTATAGTTGAATCATGGTTTGACTTGGTTGATGCAGTATTACGAGTTAAGGGAATATTCCCAAATATGCCAGACGATCAACTATTGGAATTATTAAACTTGGAAGAATACAAGACAGAATTAGCACAAGCGCCAACAAGGACCACAGATGTACCACAGGGAAATGTACCTGTAAATTCAGCACAGGATATTGTCAATAAACAGCTTAACAAAACTATGAATCAAGCGCCAAATGTATCTGCAAAGCTTATTGATGATGAATTAATCAAGGCCACCCTAGATGCTAAGAAACTTGAAGTCTTAGGACATATTGATGAGATGATAAAAGATGCAGATAAAAAAACTAAGAGTGCTAAGAAACGCAATTAAGTCGTTTGACATCTTCGATCAGAAGATCAGGCATAAGATAGTATTTACAACTCAAAGAGATAACCGAGTGGATGATGCTATTTGTCTGCCATTAGCCGGAATCGCATTTGATATTGATGATCCTTTGAGACCTGTAATCCCGGATGACACTCACCCTAATTGTCGTTGTTATTATGTTGATGAAATTACCGGGCAAATTATAACAGATATTTCTAGCCACCGGGACATTAAAGAAAGAGATGAACTGACAGACAGGCAGCGTAAGAAAATAATCAAAGAGGATAAGCGTTATCTCACTCAAAAAAAGATGGACCTGATTGTTGAATATATGGAAAAGAATGAAGAATGGCAAAGTAAATCACTTGATTTTATTCCTAGTGATGATACAGGTTTAAGGCCATTATCTTACAAGGAAATAATAAAGAAACCGAAAAAAACAAAAGAAGATTATGAATGGATTAAAAAATATACACAGCAGAAAAAAAAAGCAAGCTTAGAACAGATCGTTAAATGGGTCAGGTCGTTATGAATGATGAATTATTTTGGCATTTCATGTGTCTTTGCTATTTTGTTGGTGGGACTACTATCGGTTATTACTATCACGCGTGGCGTAACAGAAAGAAAAGAACAGGAACAGGGCGATGGGATTATCAAGACAGGCATCTAAGATAGTTCTGTTATTGCGTATTGAGAAAAATTAGACTATGAATATGAGTTATGAAATGCTTGGCATCATAGCAACATTTGTAATATTAGGTTCAGTGTTAGCAGTAACAGGTGTAGCAACATCAGATATTGATTTAGGTACAGGTGAAATAAGACTACCACAAATAAACGCAGGTACATCAACAGCGACACCAAACGCATACTATGAATGGTGTTATCAGTTTGAAAAGGATTGTAAATAATGTCAGGCTTAATTAGATTTGAAGATCAAGACAAGTTCTTCATTAAGTTTTTTCTGTTAGATGCTACATTAAATTTGAATAAATGGGGTGTTACAGAAAGAAGTCTTAGAGATGGTCTTGATTCTTTCGTGGGAAAACCCTTTGTTTTGACAGCAGACTTTGATCATCCCAATGCAGAAAATGGTGACGACTTGATGATTCAACAGGAAAAATACCGGGTTGGAAACATTATCATGGTTGGGTTGGAAGAAAGAACAGGCAAAGCTTATGGTGTTGCAGAAATTACAAACAAAGAAGCAATAGATATTTTGAAAAGTGGTGATGTTAATTTTGTTAGTCCTAGCATAGTATTCAATTCATCAGATGAATATGATAAAGATGGAAATGCAATAATAGAATCATGGGAAGGTGCGCAGGTTGCAGCAGTAGCCGAACCAGCTTATACTATTGAAAAGGCACAAATTAAGGGCAGATGTTCGGGCGATCGAGAAACCTGTCTGAATAGTCTGCAAAGAGTTCAGGCTAGTAGAAGCCCATGTGGAAAATATACTTTGGTCACAATGCCCGGTAAAAGAATAATAGGTAACGCTAGTAACTGCGTGGAAGAATGTATTAGAAAGAAAACAGAACATGGGAAAGAGATTGACGATCAGGCATTGGCAATTTGTTATTCTGAATGTGGTGAAAATAAAAAAGGAAACATTGATCAGGAATCATTAGAGAATATTACAAAAATAGATTTAGGACCAAAGAAGAAAAAGAAACAAGCACAAGATCCTGAAATTACAAGTCAGAATAAAAAGAAAATTATCATGCCTAAGAAGGCAAGTATATTTGTTAAAAGTAAAAAGACTAAGGAACAGCATTTGAAAGAATTAGAAGAATATGAATTACAGATGCAATCATTCAACAGGAAAAAAGGTGTGACAGAAGAAGAATATCGTAAACATACTTCCATTAAGTAAAAAAAATCTATGTCTGCTAATAACATGAAAACTAGATACGGAGTAGAAGAAGAAAACAAAACTAAAGAACAGGACGATTACGAAGAAAACGAAGATAAGGAAGCACAAAACCTTTCTAACGAAGAAGAAAAACGTCATGACGAACAAATGAAAAAGTCTAAGAAACGCGGACGAAAAGCAGAAGATGATGATGACAAGGATGAAATCAACATTGACACAGGTAGTGAAGATGAGGATAAAGAAGATGCAGAAGATTCAGACAAACTGGACCTTACTGATAAGCAAAAAGAATTTCTAAGAGATTCAAGACTTGCTAAACAGGTTGCAATTCTTAAAGCCGAAGTCAAATCATTAAAGGCACATATTCGAACAGCGAAATTAGAACCAATCATTAATTCTATACTCGAAGCAAAATCTAAACTAGGCAAAATCAATGCAGATGCAGAATATGCAAAACTGATCAGACTAGATAGTTCAACACTACAAAGTTTGAAAGCAGACTATGATCAACTAAGTGATTCACAGAATCAACCACGTTATCAGGTCAAATATGCGTCAGTTGAAAATTCATCAGGGGATGATATTTTTACCACAATGAGAGGGGAATTTAACTAATGGCAGCCTCAATCGGACAACTTGCGAGATCGACAGGTATCGAAATTGTAAGTTTCAATATTGCGGCAGCGACAACTTTAACAGTTGGCAAATTAGTTGCCCTTGATGCAAGTGGAAATGCAGTTGCTGCCACAAATTCAGTTGGAACAATAGCAAGGGGATTATTCGTTGCTGTTGAAACACAAGATAATTCAGCAGGTAGTGCAGGTGATTTACAAATTCGCTGTGCCATAGGAAATACCTATGTGTATTGTGAAGCAGGTGGTGCAATCAAAGTGGGCGAAGCTGTAAAGGCAGATGCCAATTCAGATTGTGTCGTTGCAACAGCAATACTTGGTGCAGAAACCCATGTCGGTAGATTTATCGCACATGAGAACGAAAGTGTTTCACCAACAGATGCAGTTGATGGCGATGTTATCATAGTGAGGCTGGGATTCTAATGGTCAAAAACGACGTAGCAATCACATATTCACCATACAACCAAAAATTCTATCAAGGTAAATTTGATGGCGATGGCACAGACTTTTCCAAAGATTATGGAATGACGGCCTTAGCAAAATTACATCCTGATAAGAAATTAGGTGATGGTAGAATTGAGCCGATACACCATGAAACATTTAGACAAGCAGAAAGAGCATATAGAAGTGGAAATATTGACGCAACATCTTTGAGTAATATCACTGTCATAGATTTGCTACAAGAAGTTATAAGACGTGAATGGCGAGACTTTAACGCTATACATGCAGTTCGCAGACTTCCAGTACCAAAGTTGCAGTTGAATGTACCAATCACAAATAAGTTTGGTGCAAGTAAGAAAGTACCTGAATTAGTGCAAGCTGATCAGAAGTCTAACACTTTCACGCAAGCTCAACTTAGATTATGGAAGAACGTAATTTCAATTTACGAATCAGACGAATCGAGATTGAAAGCAACAATAGAACCAATGCAGTTTGAGATTGATCAGGCAGCAGGTGCATTAGCACAGGCAGCAAACGAACAAATCGTTACAGCAATCGAAGGACTAACTACACAAGCAGGTTCTGATTGGGGTGAACTAAATACAAACAGTGACTTCAGCAAGTATAATCCATTGTCAGACTTAGTAGATGCAGTAACAACAATTACAGGCAATCATTTCAGACCTGATACGTTGTGTGCACATCCACGAGTAATCGCAGATTTCCTCAGTTCAACTTTCATCCATGCGGCAACGCGTCCCGATGATATGGAATTTAGTGGAGTTTTCGACTTACCAAAAATGCCCGGAATTAAAACAGTTGTAGATGTAGGTTTCACAAACACAGTTGCTACTATCTTTGATAGTCGAACTATGTTACTCGGTGAAGGACCAACGATTGCAGAATCATTCAGAGATCCATACAGAGGAGCTGATGGTTATGTAATTCGACAATTCTTACAACCATTGAAAACCACTAACGATAGTGGTCGAAAAATTACCGGTGTAAGCGCATAAGCTAAAACAGAGTAAGATCTCTTTAAAACACTTTCATTTTTCTTTTTATTTTTACAAACAAGAACAGGTCCAGTAATAATACTTCACTTATTGTTTAAGGCCATATTCTTCATAATGGCTACAAATCTGAAAGCAGGTTGGAATAAAAGAGAATTTTTAGAATCAAACCTTACAGGAAACCGGGCAGCATTACACCAATCATTAAAACAAGGTATATGGCAAGGTGGTGGAAATACTGCTGTAATCAATACTGAAACATTAGCCCTATTAACAGCAGCACAAGTAGTTGAAAGTGAGAATAGCTAATGGTCTATTTTGTATTATTAGAAACAAAAAATCTTTTGAATATTCCGTTAAATGTGGAATCAGACGATTCAATATTAGAGCAGTTAGGAACAAAGGCAGACCAATATTTTACAAACCAAATGACAGCTTATGCAGAAAAATTACCATTAACCGGGAATAACCTGACAACAGCACAACAGGCAGTTAATCAATATGTAGCATCAATCTATATGGCTAGGAAACAAAATTTTGACAGTGCTAAATATTGGAAAGATCATTATCAGGAATCATTTAATACGCTTATTGAAATCCTGACAGCAGATCCTACTAACAGGACCAAACGAGTTGCACAGACAAAGGCATATCTCACCGAACCAATGAAGTCAGATCCTTTGCTTGAAACATAAATAGTTCTATTATCTAATTAAAATCAAAATATTCTCATGGGCTTAGACCAAACATTCAAGGATTACGATAACAATTTTTCTTGCGATACTATTGAAGAATGGATTGAACATTTAGGAACTGTTGAAAAGACTTACACAGGAAATGGCACATGCCCGACTTGTGGTGACCGGGTTGATATTAATTGGACAGGCAAACTGAAAAATGGAAAAACATATCCACAACCATTATGTGAGGCGTGTAAAGAACAATGAGCTGTGAAGGACATTTAGAACAAACTGATAGCGCAACTGTTGATACAACATTTGGATCTGCAATCAAGGACAATGCAGTAGTCAAGGGATATGTGACAATTATCAAGAATGAGGGAAAGCCTGACGAACAAATTATTTGTAAGAATAAACCAAACTTATTGACCAATGGTGGTCGTGATTATTTTATTGCACAGACTTATACGAATACTTCTGCTGGTGGTGTTGGATGCAACTTCATAGCATTAACAACTGATAGTTCAGGTGCAGATGCAACAGATACAACTTTGCCATCTGAAATAGAAACAGGTGGCCTTGAACGAGCATTAGCCACAACAATATCTCACAGCAGTGGAACTAATTCCACGACACTCAATAAAATCTTCACAAGTTCAGCTACTCATACAAGTGTTCAGATGTCCGGGACATTTAATCAATTAGCAGTTGGTGGCACTCTTGCGCATGAAGCAGTTTTTGTTGCAGTGACTTTAGCCAGTTCTGACACATTGAGCATCACTTGGACATTAACATTAGGGTGAATAAACCCAAATGCCTAGATCAAATACTGATAAATTAGGATGGGGAAACCATAATGTTGTTGCTACCGGAACTAATGATTCTGGAAAACAGATTTCTGTAAATGCTTGGAATGACAGCACAGAGCAAAGTGGCCTGTTTGGATTTGTTAAGCAATCAGGCACAATATCAGGTGGTGCTATTGTACCAACAGGATCATTAATTGAAGTTCAGGCAGATGGAACACTTGATGAATTAACACCAACAAACAACAATGAATTTGATTTAATATATTTAATTGGTAAGGCAGGTGAAGATGCAATTACAATAGACCATGATACAAGTAGTGGTGCAGGTAAGATTGGATTACTAAGTGGTGGTGATGAAACACTATCTACAACCACACCTATGATCCTGATGTGCAGGTCCATTTCAGGTCAGTTAGTTTGGCGACAATATGGTGGTGGAATTGTCAATGCCCTAGACGATATTGGTGACGTTGTTATCACAGATGTAGGAAACGAAGATGTCTTAGCATACGATTCAACAACTTCAAAATGGATTAATCAAACAGCAGATGAATCAGGCAGGGTAACAGCAAGTTCAACTACAACATTTACAAACAAAACAATAGATCAAGATGGAACAGGTAATAGTATTACAAACTTAGCCAATGCAAGTATCAAGGCAGCAGCAGGTATAGCATATTCTAAATTAACATTAACAGGTGCAGTTGTAAGTGACGACTTAGCAGGTTCAATAGCAAATGGCAAACTAGCAACTGATCCATTAAATTATGCCAATATGACAGCGCCAGTTGCATCAGTAGCATTTAACGCACAGAAATTAACAGGTGTAGCAGACCCGGCATTAGCACAAGATGCAGCAACAAAAGCCTATGTAGATAGTAGTGTATCTTCGGTCACAGCATCAAGTACAACCACATTTACCAATAAAACCATTGATGCAGATGGTACAGGCAACTCTATTACAAATAT
>VTLG01013813.1_pt1 | contig 10740 bp, 21 predicted proteins | sample 4694571 | NCBI WGS metagenome assembly VTLG01 (sample SAMN12604809, study PRJNA352737) | marine metagenome | biome: ENVO:00000447; feature: ENVO:00000209|ENVO:00000569|ENVO:01000036; material: ENVO:00002151; isolation source: viral sequences binned using virsorter ... | reverse complement strand
AGGTTCTAGCATACTAGGTGGAGTCATGTCTATCTGGGGGCAGAGCATTAAAGCAAAACAAGCGGAACAAAAGATGCTACTTGCTAGAGGCAAGTTTCAAATGCAAGAAATTGAGAAAGCCCGTACATATGATAACAAGGGTTTCCAATGGACACGGCGTATTATAGCCCTTAGTGCTGTATTCGCTATTATTATATGGCCTAAAATGGTTCCTGTATTTTTTGATACAAGTGTATGGATAACTTGGACAGAACTATCTAGGGGATTTTTATTCTTAATAGAAAAGAAAGAAACTGTTATGGACAAGGAATTTTTTGGTGTAGTTATTACACCACTTGATACACATTTAATGTCTGCAATTATAGGATTATACTTTGGAGGTAGTCTCGTTAAAAAATAATGTATAAATATTTAAAGGATAGATTCTTAAATTTTTGTGAAACTTATGGTGGCAAAATAAATAACTGGGCATGGCACTTGAGGTGGAATCATAAAAATCGCAATGGTTGACTGGAATGTACTTATGAGAGAATCTCTTAGTCAGGAAAAAATAAAAGAAATGAATACTAAAATAATTCATACAAAAACATTTTATTGTGATGACGACCATCCTATTGTTTATTATGTAGTAGATAAAAATAATAAAGGAGTATGTGAATATTGTTATACAAAATTTATTTATAAACCATTATAAAATGAACACTGCTGAGATTATAAAAATATTGGAAGATAATAAAATTACTAATGTAGGAAAAATTATCCCATATAATAAAACATATTCAGAACAAATGCAGGATAAGTTAGAACCTATCCCTTGTCCAATGCACGAGGATTATGATGATGAAAAAGATAATGCTTAGCATAGCAATAATAAGTTTATTTGGATGTTATGACATGAATACTTTAAGCATTAAACCATCAACAACTACAATTACATATGGAAGAGATACTGGTTCGGCTGAAAAGGATGCCAAGAATGATGTTCTAACAGATACAGAAAAAGAGTCGTGGACAATTAAACAAGTGTTTAAGTGGGAGTAAGTAATGGAACGAATGGTAATTTCTATTATAGCAGCAGCTCTTTTGGGTCTTGGAGCATGGAATCTAAATCAAACTTTTAACCTCTCTATTGAAATAGAAAGTATCAAAGGAAAGATTGAAGTTGTTGAAAAGAGTATGAAGCAACTACGAAATATGATTGCAAAGGACAGACAAAAAGATAAAAAAAAGAAAAAGAATAACTAATGGCTAATGATAGAGTGGATGTAAGTGATAAGACTGCTATTTCTATGCCTATGCGTAATCTTATTTCGATTCTCGCCGCAACAGGAATTGGAGTCTACGCCTTTTTCGGAATACAAGAAAGGCTTAATAATGTCCAGACGCTACAAACCCTTATGGAAGCCGACCTTATAAAAAATACGGAATTTAGAATCAAATACCCAAGGGGTGATTTGGGCGTATCAGCAGGAGAAGCAGAGCTTTTTATGTTGGTGGAACATATGTCAGGTCAAGTTACAAAAATAGAAGCTGCCATATCAAATATGATGCATAATGATGTCAATATTACAAGGCTTCAGGAAGATATGAAGGAAGCTCGTGAGAATATAGAAAAACTTAAGGATAAACTGAGGGAGGCTAATGGTGGTTGAAATTGTTATAGCCCTATTAATGTATATTGGAATAGATTTGAAAGAGCACGTTCCGTATGACAATATTGGAGATTGCCTAAAAGCAAAGAGACTCAGTGAAAGAAGCTCAGGGGTAGATGGCCCAAGATTAGAATGCCGTCCCGTCAAGGCTAAAACAGAAATATGGAAAGAAGACGGAAAAAAACACATCCTCAAAATTATTGAGGATTAACTAATAAAGGAAATTAATGACTACAGGAAAAATTAAATGGTTTAATTCAGCCAAAGGATATGGATTTATTGAACAGGAAGGCAAAGATGTCTTTTTGCATGTATCGGCTTTGAAAGAAGCAGGTATCGACACATTGAAAGAAGGAGAAGAGATAGAATTTGAGATAGGAGAGAACAAAGGAAAAGAAAACGCAATTAATGTCAAAAAGATTCAATAATAATGAAATGGATAGCGACAAATTTATTTATACTGTTACTACTGATTACAATTATGATAGTATCAAAACCTGTGATAGCGGATTCAGCCAATGACAGCAATACACAGACGAATGAATCTGGAAGTAATACAAATATAACTGGTGGCTATGAAAGTACTACGACAACTACCTATGAAGATGGGGCAACAAATACTACAACATCCACGTCAACTACGACAAGTAATTCAACAGGTTCCGATATTCCCGTTAATTCGGCCAATTCACCAAGTTACTCCGCTATGTCTCAAGATGTGTGTAGTATGGGTGTTAGCGGTTCCGTTTCTACTCTCGGCTTTGGGGCTTCTGTTGGCAAGCATATTAGGGATTTAAATTGTGAACGCATAAAACTTTCAAAGGTATTATATGACTACGGTATGAAAGTGGCTGCTGTTTCAATTCTGTGCCAAGACGAACGAGTATTTGAAGCTATGCAAATGGCAGGAACTCCTTGTCCATTTGAAGGCAAGATTGGAAAAAAAGCTATGGAACAATGGAACAAATATGATGTTGAACGACCTGATTATAAAACATATGTTAAGAAACTGGAAACTCGTTCTCGTATTGATGATGAATTAAAAGCAATACAATTACACAAAGAACAAAAAGAACTAGCTAAAAAAATAGCAGAGGAAAAAAAGAAATTAGCTACACTAAAAGAGCAGGAGGAAGTAGATGAGAAAATTACTATTAGTATTGATACTGTTCCTGTCAACGTCCACTTTAAGTAAAGAATTAACAAAAGAACAGAAAATAGGTGAGTTATCTTTTCAATTAGTTAATGCAATTGATATGTTTCAAACACTAGAAATTGTAGAACATAGTGATTTATATTATGAAACTAATCTTATTTTAGGTAAACATCCTAAAAATTATGAAGTTGTAGGGTACTTTGTAGCTAGAGGATTTTTACATTATAAAATAACTGAATGGTTACCTTCAAAGTTTAGAGTTCCTTGGTTAACTATAACAATTTTACCACAGATACCAATTATAGAACATAACCATAATTTAGGAATTAGAATAAAATGGTAAAATATATTCTTGCTATACTAATTACTTTAAGTTTTTTACTTATATGGGATAAAGCCTTTGGAGAAACAATAACTACAGATAATCTTTTATCTAATTCTACATTTACTGGTGGGACAACTAGTTGGACTAATCAAGGGTCTACACAACAGCATCATACTAACTATGGTAACGAATGTAATCCCAATACAGCAGGCAACTGGGCTACAACTTGCGGTATAACTAAAGGTTCACTTGCAACAGTAGATAATGGTGGTGTTAATCAAACTATAACACTATCTGAAGATACCAATATGACAACTGAAGAAATCCAAAATGGATTTACCAGTACCATGTCAAATGATATTTGGTTTTGGCAAGGCCAAGATTCCGTTACCATGACACAAACATTAACGGATAGTGGCGGTAGCGAAACAACACAAATAAGAACAATTACTGATAGTCATAATTATTACCAAACATATACTGACAGTATTATTGTAGGTAATAACACTTCTACGGATTATAATATTAACGCTAAAGTACACGTAGATGATTCAGCAAATTGTAGTGGACATTGTGGGCCTGATATTGATAATATAGAATTAAAAATAGCCTATACTTATATCAATCCTTTGGAAGAGGATACCCAAGAAATTATAGATGATATCAGTGAAGATATTAGCGATACAATAGATAATATAGATTGGGAAGACGAAGAATACACATGGGATGATTCTTGGCAGGATGATTACTCTTGGGAAGAGGATTTCTACTTTGAAGATGAGTATGTTATGGAAGAAGAAATATACTTTGATGAAATAGAATTTGATATAAGTGATTTTGAACAACCTTTAATATTTGAAGATTTTGAAGAAATAACTTTTGAAGAAATGCCTAACATGGAAGAGGTATTTTTTGAAGAGACTTTCACAGAAACCTCTATGATGGAGGAGATATTTGAAGAAGAATTTGAAGAAGACTTTACATCATTCCTAGAAGAAGTCGGAATGGAAGAAGAATTTACACAATTTTTAGAAGAAGAAGGGATAACCCAAGAAGAGTTTTTTGAAGAGATTACCGAGGAGGAGTTCGATGACGAATTTACTGAGGAATCTTTTGAAGAGTTTGAGGAGCCGATTGAAGAAATCGCAACGAACGAAGAAAGCGTACCAGAGATTGCAGAAAATGAAACAGAAGCAATGGAAGAAGAAACTGTTGACTCTGGGGAGCTAGAAAAAGAACAGGAAGTAGCACAAAATAAAAATGTATCAGAAGAAAACGAATCCGATAGCGAAAGAACTGAGGACTCCGAAGTACAGACAGAGGAAAGTGAAGAACAAGATGGTGTACAGTCGGAAGGACGAAAAGAATTGGACACCGACAAAAGGATTGCTACAGATGTTGCAAAAGTAGAAAGTAAATTAAAACAAAAATTAAAAACTATGGCAAAACAAATTGCTAAAATAACAAAAATTAATACTCAAAATCTTACAAAAGAGGATATATTTTTTAAGAATAATACTTTAGATACTTATCTCAAGATTAATTTTTATAAATCAAAAGATATTTATACTGATGTCAATTTAGATTTATTTAATCAAATTGATTTAGGTGTTTATGCAAAAGACATTTACACAAACATAACTTTAGCTAGTTATACACAGAACGACCCGGTTGAAGTACATAGAGTACAACTATATAAAGCACAAGAAAAAACTAAACGATTACAATTAGAATTGGAGGCTATGCGAAATGAAAATAATTGATAAACTTAGTACCTATGCGGCACTTATAGGTGTAATTTCTGCTATAGGTGGAGGATTTTATGCATGGGGTGAGTTTAACACACGACTTTCAGCAATAGAAAAGAAACCTCTAGTTAATTTAACTCCACTTAAAAATGGATTAAAGGAAACAAACAGTAATTTAAGTGCAGCTAAAATAGACTTAATAGACAGGATTAAAAAAGTTGAGGATAAAATTAAACCTCAAGACTTAACATGGATATTAAGAGACTTTGAAGTTGTACGAAAACAAATAGAAGATTTAAATATACCTAAACCTACAGATTTAACAAATGTTTATGCAGAGATTGCAAAGGTAAGAGAAGAATTGGCAGCATTAGATATACCTAAAGCTATAAATTTACAACCATTACTTAAATCATTGCAGGAACTAGAAAAAGCAGTAGCAATTGTACAAAAGGAAAACCAAGTACAAGATGCTATGATTGAAGAAATTAAACTGAAAGCAAACAACCCATTAGCTAATTAGTCAATAAATTTTTTAGCGAAATTTTATTGTAAACCAGTTTTAATAATAGAATCTTAAAGTACCATTTTTTGACTATCCTTTAACATTAACTTAAATACCCCTGCATAGTAATCCAACATGGATGCTATAACAGGGGTATTTTCGTATTCGGGGTTCCACTTATCCATAACTCGAATAAAATCTTCAGTTCGAGCTAATTTAGTTTCTAATACAAGTAAACCTTGCGTGGTTAACTTTACATCAAAACTAGCAATTGTACTTGAATTGGGCATTAAGCATTTTTTGTATCTCCCAGTTCTTTTTTTGATGGATATTTCTTATTAAATTGTGATAAATTCAAATTATTAACATCCTCTCTAAACTGTCTAACCTGTTCTTTTTCATGTCCTCTTGTTTTTTTTAAAGTATCTGCTGTCTCAAATAATGCAGATGTTTCCTCTGCCTTTGGTTTATCACTCATAATATTCTCCCTTTGTGTCATAATATTAAATCCTTTTTCGACTAACTCAAAAAATTCTTTATGTGATTTAGTAATAAATAGTTCATCGTCAAATATAATTTTCCAATCTTCTGTTTCAATATCGTGTAATTTTTGTATTCTAACTATTTTTCTTTCCATCTTTTTTCTCTTTTTCAATAAATTGATGTTGCGTAGCTTTTAAAACTTCTTCCGGCCAAATATTCATATTTGCTGCTACAGTACGCCTTTCCCCCTCACCAAAAAATGGATAAACGGAATGTTGCATCCAACTAGGAAAAAAATACATGGTTCCAACTAAAGGTTTCAATGTTACATGTTGGGGGGGTCTTAATAATTCAGCATCTTGTCTTGAACCACCTGTAGCTCCATGATAAAAAGTTATAAATCCATCACAATTACCAGATGCATTAAATAAATTATTTACTATTTCACCGGGTACATCTTCTATTTGTTTTGGTATCTTTGTCCATGTTGTACAAGAAACACCTGTAACTGATTTAACTCCATGTGCATGAATAGGATTGTAATCACCTTCATAAGAATGAACAGACCATATTTCATTTACTTCTGCTGCAAGTTTTGAAAAATTAGTTCCTGTTGATTTAGAAAATAAATCTATATAGCCTAAAGATAGGGTACAACACCATTCTGCAAATTCTTTTATTTCTGGGTCTGCTGCTTTCATACTAAGTTGCTGACCTCTTTTTATTTGTCCAACCAAACTTTTTGCGTGTGATTTTCTGTTTTTATCTTCTTGTAGTTTATCTAAATAACTATTTAATGAATCTACCATCCTTTGTGGTACTAACGATGCCATTAAATAAGAATTTGCTAGTGGTAAAAACTTTACTTTTAATTCATCTTTTTTATCTGTCATTTTTCTTTAACTTTTTATTAAATTTTTTAACATATTCTAATGTTTCACGACCCCTTTTTTCTCCTTCTGATTCTTCTTCTTTTGGTTTCATAAATTTAATTTCTCCTGCTATAGCTCCATAAGCTGACATATCTATATATGTATCCTTACTGACAGCTCCTAATTTTGTTCGTGCAATTTTTAATAACACCATTAATATTGCCACATCATGAGCTTCTACTTTTATATCTAAATACGCTGACCATAATTTTGCAATATTATTATGATTTTTAACTTTATCTCCATAATCTTTATGGCGTTCTCCCACTATTAATATATTAGCTTCTTTTAGTATTTCTTTAGTTATTAGCATATTTTTACTAAATCTATTAAAGGTATAAGATATCCTTTAGATGTCAAATTATCTCCTCCCGCAACAATACGGTAAGTACTATTATACACCTTTTTGAGCAATCTGTCAAGAGGAATCTCAATAGAAAATAGATGTTTATCATTTTTGTCCACAATTTTGAAAATCCATATGTCAGATTTACTAGTTTTTATACCACTTTCTTTCCTCCTTGATTCAAATTCTACAAATATATTTCCTGTTTTATAAGCTAATCTATCAGTTTTTAACTCATAATTTTTGTAGGATTCTATAACAAGTTTTTCATGTTTTTTTCCATAATTTAAATCTTTCTTAAATTTTGTGATAGAAAAATCATGTGTTTTTAATTTATTAATATTAGTACTACTATTTTCTTTTATATATGTCAATGTTTTTTACCCATATTAACTTTTTCTATATCACCTAACCCTAAATCTTCTGATGTTACTCTTTCTCCTTTATTTTCTAATTCAACCATTTTATCCATAACAGCCATTTGTCCTAAATTAACAAGTCTATCCATGTCAGTATCCATCATTTCCATTAATCCTCTTAATACAAAAAATGAAGGATGTATTTGTTTATTAGGGTCAGTTGTATCATATGCCACAGTACTAAAACCTATTGTTCCTTCTTCAGGTTTAATAATAATATACATTCTATCGGGAAGCAGTGATAGTTTTTCCATATCAGATAATAAAGGATTTATTTTTTCGTTAGCCATTTTTTAGGTATTATTTTTTCTGCCCATAGTATATCATGTTTATCACACCATTCACCATAAGTTGTTTTACTTGATTTATTAAGTTTATTTTTAGCATTTACAAATAGTAATCTAATATCAAATTTTTTATTTTGCTCTTTAACTAATAAATGTTTTTGTCGGTCTGCTAAATCCCAAAAGCCTTTTGCCTCAACAAATATATCCTGTTTTGATAAATAAAAATCGGGTGTATATCTTTTAATTTTAGGTTGATATTCTAAATACATAGTTTCATACTCATAAGAAATATTATTTTTTATTAACCAAAGTGCTATCCCTCTCTCAAATTCAGACCGAAATCCTTTTCTTTTCATACAAGAGTTGTCATTCTATATTTATTAGTTGTATCAATACATTTAGAAAATATAATTGCTAATGTTGGAGCATTTTTTTCTAATTCTATTAATGCTTCATTTATTTCTATTGATGGTAGAATAACTAATTTTCCTTGGCGTATTTTTAATTGTAAAGCATGAAAACTGTCACGCATAACTCTTGTAGTTTTAAATATATTATTTTCCTTAAAATGCCCATCAGAACCTATAGTTTCTCTTGTAATAATTGCATGACAATTGTCGTTGCTACGCATCCATTCCTTCATTTCACCCCCACCTTTTTTACTTTCATTATCTGTAAATACCCAAATAGTATCCTTGTTTGTAAAGATATCATCTTTTTTAAAAGGGGATGTCAACCATAAGACGTTCATATATACTTAACCTCTGTATTCTTTAACTTATTATACCACACCAAAGGTTTAGACTTAGCCCGTGATGTCACTTTTTCATGCAATTGTGCTTTCGGCCAACAATGTTTTCTAAATTGACAGAACCCACAAATTGTATCTAGTATAGTATTTCCTGTTTCTAATCGTTGTCCTTTATATGTACCCGATTTAGCTAAGTATGTTTCGGGTAATGCTTTAAATAATTTTTTAAATTTATTTTTAGAGTTAAGATGTTTAATATTTCTAACCGCTTTTTCTAATATTTCTTTTCTATCTTTTTCTTGGTTATCGGGTGCTTTACATACAGCAAATTCACCTGTTACTTTATTTATGGCTATCCACCCGCCAAAAGGTACATTTTCTCCTTCACCATATAAATGCCCTTGCATAACATACCCAAAAGGGTCATCTTCTTTTATTTTATTATAGCTACCGTATTCTCCAAATTTGCTCATAAAACTTGCTGGGCTAGCTGATTTTATATCCCAAACTTTTCCATCTATTTTTATGTCATATGTTCCACCTAAATTTGTATCTCCTAATTTTAATGTCACAGGACTTTGTGTTTTTTCTATATTTATTTTTGCACCACGCATTACAGCTATGGCAACCGCCTCTAATAAATCTCCCATTAAAAATTTTATTATAGTATTGTATTGAATTTCTCCTTTAATACCTTTTTTTTCTAATTGTTGTTGGCATAGAGGTTTCCCCAAGCCCGACATCCGCATTCTCCAATCAATTTTTTCATTAAATTGCTTTTCTAATGCTTTGCCACAAGCCTCTTTAAATTCTTCAATAACAGCAGGGGGAAGTTTTACCTTCCCCCCAACCGCATCATAGAGAAAGTTTTCAATTAGGGTATATAACATACCATTTAAGCGTCTAACTCAATAGCTAGGGAGTGGTCACCATCTTTTGTTTTTTTCTTAATAGCTACCCTATGTTTCTCTACAACACTCTCATTTATGGATTTTACAGCAAGAGAAAATTCCTTGAGTAGATTTCCATCAGCTTCTGATAGCTTATCTACCGTTTCCCCAACCTTAATACCTACCACAAAAAATGTATTGCCACCAGCTTTTTGTCTTTTGGTGGATAACATAAGGTTGGTGCGTATCATAGGTTTTTTCTGTTTCGCTAAATTTGCTAGTACAGAACTAAATGGAGAGTAATTAACTCCTTTAGCATAATATACGCACGGAATTTCCTTTAAGTCCTTAACTACTGTTCCATCAGATTTTTTTCCTTCTCCAACAGATACAACTCCATAAAGAACTTGATTACATTTAATAGAACTTTGAATAACCCTTTGTGGGTCATTATCGGATAAACTTCCTATTTGCTCTCTAGAAAGCTTACCACATTTATATGTCCCTATTGTATCAATAAATTGGTCACCTAGTGATGACATTTGTACACTTGATGTAAATGTCTCGTCACTATTATCCCAATAGCTGTACGCATAAAGCCTTATAAAAGGTCTAAATGTAATTTCTTTAGTATATACATTGTCACCATCAACTCGAACTGCAAAATGTCCCCTAGGTAACGGGTTTTCATTTTCATCTTCCGTTTGATAATTTATAGACAGCCGTGACAACACCGAAGCTTGCGAACCATTGTCCGTTTGCCCCGTAAGTTTCATCAACTCCTTATCGCTTATATCATCAAGATTAGCGGGAACTGATAATGCTTTACTGTCTGAACCATTTTCAACCATTGGCTTTATAAACCTCCTTCATGTTGAGCCAATTGTCACCGATTTTTAATTCAATCCCAATTGGCATGGTGTATTTAAAGCCATATCGTCTTTCACATTCATCTGATAAAGACATCATAGCCTCCTTTAAAGTTTTGATAGCTTGTTGTTCTTCATTTGGATATACATCCAAAGTTATACTATCATGTACTGTGTTGCAGATAATAGTCTTTAATTTATATTCTGTCAATAGTTTTTTTAATTTAATTAACGCAATAGGCATTAAATCTGCCGTAGCAAAACCTTGTACAGGATAATTCTTTATAGCTGTTGAATTTGTTACACTTCCACTGCGTAAGCGTTCTACATTAGGAAAAAAATACTGTCTTCCTGATGGAAGTACCACTTTATTTGTC
>VTLG01001557.1_pt1 | contig 10740 bp, 15 predicted proteins | sample 4694571 | NCBI WGS metagenome assembly VTLG01 (sample SAMN12604809, study PRJNA352737) | marine metagenome | biome: ENVO:00000447; feature: ENVO:00000209|ENVO:00000569|ENVO:01000036; material: ENVO:00002151; isolation source: viral sequences binned using virsorter ... | reverse complement strand
TTTCCTATACTACACAACTATAATATAGTAGATGCTGCTGGACGGGCGGTAAACTCCATTGTAAGACCTAAATGGAAGCGTTATGGGTCCAGTGGGTATGGGTGTAAGATGGGAGAGGGTAACATAGCTGTAGTGGTAGAGGATTGTATATCTGCCGCTGTAGTGTCTACTACATTTAATAATTGTGTAGGGTTTGCTTTGTTAGGTACAAATTTTATGGCCTCTTATTACCAACAGCTACAGGACATTGACGCAATCATAATTGCTCTTGATCCTGACGCAAGCAACAAAAGCATAGCTATGAAGAGGGAAATGAGTTCGCATGTCCCTGCTGTTGCAGGTATATTTACATTTAAATTAGAAGATGACTTGAAATATAGGAAGAAACATGATATAAATGGAATAGAGAATAAAATTTTGGAAATTCGTAATGGTATGGAAGGGGAAGATAATGGAACTAGCACTACTACGCACGTTAATATCTCGTGAATTTTATGAGGGCAATAAAAGTATAGCAAAGGAAAGGATATTTAGAAGCAAGGAAACAAGGGCTATTAAAAATACTATTGATTTAGCTATGGTTGATTATGAGGATGAAATAGGTGTGGGTGATGTAGAGGCACTATTCTTTTCTTCTAATCAAGCATTGACCACAGCCCAAAAGGATATATATACAAGCTTATTTAATAAGATAGTTGCATGTGATCCTTTAAATTACGATGTAGCACAGGATGTTCTGAGAGAATTAAACAGGGAAGACGCAGCTAATGAACTTGTAGACATGGCTTTCAAGATGTCTAATGGTGAGTTGACCTCTTTACATAAGGTAGTTGAATTTATAGACAGGCGTGAAGAAGATTTTCTACCTGCGCTAAAGATTAATTTTGAGAGCATGAATATAGCTGAACTATTAGAGAAGAACGACTTAGAGTTTAGGTGGAAGATAAACATACCTACTTTAGCACAATTAGTTCCCGGAGTTAATGGTGGTCAATTGATTGTAGGTGCAGCAAGGCCCAACACAGGTAAGACAAGTAGTCATGCCTTTTTATGTGCGGGAGCAAATGGCTTCCTTCATCAAGGGGCAAAGGTTATGGTGTTAGCTAATGAAGAGGCAACCAATCGTGTGTCTGCAAGATACCTAACTGCATCATGCAACATGACTATAGATAGTATTAAAAAGGATAAAACAAAAGCTGAACAATTTTTCAATCCTATAAAAGATAATCTTAATGTAGCTGATGCTACTGGTTGGGACTTAGATAGAATGGAAAGGGCTGTTAAGGCGTACAAGCCTGATATACTAATTGCTGACATGGCAGATAAATTCCAGCCTGAAGGCACATATACAGCACATCACGAGAAGTTAAAGGCTACCTATGTCAGGCTAAGGATAATAGCTAAACAATACGATTGTGTAATATTTGCTATGTCACAGTTATCGGCTGAAGCAGAGGGAAAGGTGTTTGTAGATATGTCTATGTTGGAGGGCAGTAGAACAGGCAAGGCTTCTGAAGCAGACATACTGTTCTGCATTACTAAAACACCTATGATCGAAGGACAACAGGAGGAAGACAGCGCAGAGAGACACTGGCTTGTGTTAAAGAATAAGCTCACTGGCAAGCATGGTAGGGTAGTAACCATGTTTGATCCAGAGACAGCTACCTATAATGCATAGGAGGTTGAAATGAAACTTACTTTAGATATAGAAAATACAGTAACTCGTTTACCTTCAGGAAAAATTATGCTTGATCCGTTTACTCCTGAAAATAAATTGGTTCTTGTATGTACAAAAACAGACTTAGGAGAGGAATCTTCATTTTGGTTTAACCACAAGACACACACAACAGAAGGAGCTAAAGATAAACTACAATCACAATTGGATAAAGCTACTGTAATTATTTGTCACAATGCTCAACATGAACTTATTTGGTTATGGGATTGTGGTTTTAAATATGATGGGGCTGTGTTCGATACAATGCTTGTAGAATATTTGTTTCAACGTGCACAGAAACAGCCTCTGTCTTTACAGGCTATAGCAGAAAGGTACTGTCTTGATAATCAGAAGATGGACTTGATGAAAGAACAACTTAAAGCAGGTGTATCTGTTGATGAAATAGATGGTGATGATTTAGAGGAGTACTGTTTAGCTGATGTCAAAGCTACACAGGAATTGTCTCAGGTCTTAGTTAAGAAACTATACACAACAGAGTATACTTCTCTTAATCCTATAGTAAGTTTAACTAATGAATTATGTAAGCTTCTTGCAAAAATATATTCAAGGGGTTTTTCTATAGATAAACAAGCCTTAGCAGATGTGAAGCTGGAATTTAAAAAGGAACATTCAGAGATACTGAGTAGCTTAAACAGTCAAGTAATTACATTAATGGGGGATACTCCTATAAACCTATCTTCACCAGAACAATTGAGTACGCTTATATATAGTAGAAAACCTATAGATAAAAAGGATTGGTCAACAAACTTTCCAAAGTATATGAAGAAAAAAGAATTTGACGAACAGGTTAGAACTAAAAGTGAAATTATATATAAGACAAAAGCAATACAATGTTCTGATTGTTTTGGTAGGGGGTTTAACACCGCAAGGAAAAAGGACGGTACGTTAGGAAAAGCCAAGAGACTTTGTAAGGTATGTAATGCTAAAGGTATTCTATATTTGCCACAACAACGTATTGCAGGTTTAAAGTTTTCCGCTCCTGCAGCCAGTTGGGTATCAAATCATGGCTTCAGTACGAGTAAAACAAGTATTGAGATGTTGGAAATGGTATCTAAACGTAAGAATATGGTACAAGCACAAGACTTTTTATATAAGGTGAGGAGGTTGTCTGCATTAGATACATACCTATCTTCTTTTGTTGATGGCATAGAAACCTATATGAAAAATGACGGTAAGTTACATGTACGGTTAGTGCAGCATAGGACTTCTACGGGAAGATTAGCTTCAGACTCACCTAATTTACAAAACATGCCTAGAGGAACTACATTTCCTATAAAGAGAGTATTTAAATCGCGTTGGAAGGAAGGTAAAATAATAGAGGCAGACTTTGCTCAACTTGAGTTTAGGACTGCAGCATTTTTAGGAGGAGATGATTTAGCTAAGGAAGAAATTAATACTGGTTTTGATGTACATAGTTACACTGCAAAGGTTATATCCGATGCAGGGCAAAAGACTTCAAGACAAGAAGCTAAAGAGCACACCTTCGCCCCTTTGTTTGGTGCGACAGGCTATGGTAGAACGACAGCAGAGGAAGCATACTACAAACAGTTTGTACAGAAGTATGAAGGGATAGGGTCGTGGCATAAGAAATTGGCTAATGAGGTAATGGCTACGGGCATGGTTACTACACCTACAGGAAGGCAATTCGCTTTTCCTAATGCTCAACGTAGAAGTAATGGTGGTATCACTTTCTTTACGGCAGTCAAGAATTACCCTGTCCAATCCGTATCTACAGACATTGTACAACTCACATTATTGTTAGTTGAAGAGCAATTACAAAAGAAGCTTCTTAAAAGTATGATTGTAAATAGTGTACATGATAGTGTAGTTATAGACACACACCCAGATGAGGAAGTTTATGTACAACAATGTATCAAACAAGTTGAACATCAGTTACGAAACATGTTGAATGTGAAGTTTCAGATGAATTTTGACATACCGCTGGTGATGGACTGTAAGATAGGAAATAATTGGATGGAAGTTGCATAACTTGCTTGACAAAAATAAATATTAGTGTATAATGGGGAACTTATTTAACAGAGAAAGGATTATAATATGGAAACACAGGTAGCTACAATTAGTACAGATAACTATGATGTTATGGCAAATGTTATGGGTATGGGAAAACCATCAGCGACAGAGAGTTCGCTTAGTATTCCTCGAATGAAGATTAGCCATCAGCCCATTATGGATATGGTAGAAACCAAGGGTAAGAAGAGGCAGATGGAGGTGGTTCCGGGTGGCACATTCGCTATAACTGGCAATGATGGTGACGTTAGTTATTGTGAGAGTGTTAAGTTTAGGCCGTTTCTTCAAAGGTTTCGCTATACACGTTGGGTTCCTTATACTACGCCAGATCAATATGGAAAGAAGGGTAAGTTTATTCGTTCTGTACTTGTAACACAAGATAACTTTAATAACTCTGATCATATGGATGATGATGGTGGCTTCAATTGTGGTCGTCCTTCAGGTTACATTAAGGATTGGAAAGCATTACCTGAGTCTACTCGCCGTTTGATATCTTCTGTAAAACGAGTGCGTACCCTGTTTGGTATCGTATCTTCAGATGAAGCCATGAATGAAAAAGGAGAAACTTTAGATACTCCTATGGAAGCTCCTGTCATTTGGGAGGTAGGCAATAAGGATGCCTTCAAGGTTATGGGAGAGGCTATTGGAAGGTACTTTTCAGCAAAGCGTTTATTGCCTGATCATGTAATAGACATCACCACAAAAGGAGCACCTATGGCTAACGGTAATATGTTGTATAGCCCTGTTCCTGTAGTTGATCTGTCAACTAAGATTGAGATTAGTGAAACGGATCAAGAAACATTTGGTAATTTTGTATCTTGGGTTGATGGTCAAAACGATTATGTTACAAATAAGTACAAGGAAAAAAATAGTGGAGGGTCTTTTTCTCAAGACGACAGTAGCCTTATAGAGGAGTTTGTTACTGTAGTAGAGGACGTTTAGATGGAACATCCTGTTGAACTACTCGTTCATAACTACTTTACAAAAGTTCTTGATGGTTCTGCAAGTATGGCTGCAGATACAAAAAAGAAAGTAGTGCAACATGTAGAGCAAGCATTGGACAAACAGTTTGGCGATAAGAACAACAGGAAGTTTCGTTTACGTGCAAGTAACATCGGGAGGGCTACTTGCCAACTTTGGTTTATGAAAAATAAACCTGAGAAGGCAGTACCTCCCGGTACTAACTTTTTGTTGAGAATGTTGATAGGAGATATAACTGAAGCTGTATTCAAGGGTGTGTTAACGGAAGCAGGAGTTAAGTACGGCGAACCAGAAAAGGTTCAAGTAGAAGTAGCGGGAGAAACAATTAGTGGAGAGTATGACCTTATTGTAGACGGTAGGGTTGACGATATAAAATCTGCTAGTCCTTGGAGTTATAGAAACAAATGGATAGGAGGAGAAAATATAGCAAAGCATGATAGCTTTGGTTACGTAGGACAACTTGCTATTTATGCTAAAGGTAAGGGAGTAGAAGCCGGAGGATGGTGGGTCATTAACCATTCATCAGGAGAATTTAAGTATGTAAAATACGCCAATGATGTAGATACAGTACTTAAATCTTTAGAAAAAACTGTCAACACATTAAAGGAAAATAAGTTTACTCGTTGTTATGAGCCGGTTAAAGAGACATACAGAAAAGTTCCTAGTGGAAGATATATGTTAGGTACTGAATGTAAGTTTTGTGATTTTCGATTTGCTTGTTGGGGAGATGCGTTATCTGAACAAGAGTCAAAGGTAAGTAAAGCAAAAGAAAAGCCTATTGTGCAATACATAGATAGAGGAGTAGTATTATGATAAAAATAGATATTACAGATTCAATGAGAAAGACTGCACATACAAAATCAAAAGAGATGGGGGTATTATACAAGAGTATTACTCGTGGAAAGGGAAATGTCTTTGGCTTTTTAGGAGAAGAGATTGTTAGGAAGGTGTTAGGAGGAGAGGACCATAACACACGGGATTATGATCTATTAGTAAACAATAAAAAGATTGATGTTAAGACAAAGAAAACTTCTGTAACACCAAAATCAAACTATGAATGTAGCGTAGCGGATGTAACAAGAAAACAAGATTGTGATTACTTTGCATTTGTGCGTGTGTTGAATGATCAGTCTGTAGGATGGTTTCTTGGTCTAAAAGAACGAGACGAATATTATAATGAAGCTGTCTACCTTACAAAAGGGGAGCACGATCCAAGCAACAATTACTTTGTGAAAGCAAATTGCTACAATCTTCCAATTTCATCTCTTGACCAAACTGTAGATGGGATTACGGACGATAGTAAATTAGTATGGGTGGAGTAAGGCACCTTGCATGGTTCAAAGATCAAAGTATAATAAAAAAGGATTTGTAAAAGCTAGGAAGAATGGGTTTCGTTCTGGTTTAGAAGAAAAAGTAGCAAAGCAAATACAAAAAGCCAATCATAAACTACGCTATGAGGTAGTAAAGATTAAGTGGATTGACTTTGCTATTCGTTCTTATACACCGGACTTTGTTCTTGATAATGGTATTATAATAGAAGTAAAAGGATTTTGGTCTGTAGAGGACAGAAAGAAACATGCAAAAGTTAAACAACAACATACAGACTTAGACATTAGAATGGTGTTTGAAAATAGTAAACGTAAAATAAGGAAGGGTTCTAAAACTTCTTATGGTATGTGGTGTGATAAAAATGACATACTGTATTATGATAGAATAATACCCCTTTCTTGGATGAAAGAAGAATTGCTTTTTATGCCACCAACGGTTGTAGTTATTAACGAGAGTAAGTTACAAGGAGTACCATATGGGCATAACATTTAACCAAATAAAAGTAAATGATTTTGTAATTGTGTTAAAGCCTGTTATGAGAAAGTTAGATACAGGTAAAGAAGCTATATGGACAGGGGAGGTATCAGTTAAGCTACTCACAGATTTAGCAAAACATACACTCAATGATTATGAGTTTGAAAACATGTCTAGGATATCAAACTTAATGGCTGCATCTATACCGGCAATGCACGACAATAAAATTGTACGCCATATTATAGATTATTATTTGGATAATAGTGCTATTGATTTAGAGCATATTGATATAGAAGAAGTAGAAGAAGAAGTAACTGATAGTAACATTATAAAGCTAACCTTTAACAGTGAAACAGAAGGAAATGCATAATGCCAAATGATACCTTTATTAAAAACATGGAAAGAGATATGGTGAATAGTCCCTCACATTACAATAAGCACGGGGTAGAATGTATACAAGCTATTCGAGCTACATTAACAGATGAAGAATTTCGTGGCTATTGTAAAGGAAATGTGTTAAAGTATACTTGGAGAGAAGCTTATAAAAACAAAGATGAGGATTTACAAAAAGCACAATGGTATTTAAATAGACTATTAAGTGAACTAGGTAGCGGTCCATGAAAGCTAGAGCTAGTATATTTTTAGAAATTGACCCTGAAGAATTTTTCATGCCCGTTGATGGTAATCCTACAGATGAACTTACTGACATGCTATATGAACTATTAGAAAATCTAGATGGAACTAGTATTTTAAACCTAAAAGTTAAGTGCACTGGAGTACCAAAATATGAAACACATGAATGATTATCAGAGGTTTATTGCTCTTTCAAGGTACGCACGTTGGATTGAGGAAGAAAATAGAAGAGAGACATGGGAAGAAACTGTATCAAGATTAATAGAATATTTTTCTTACCATGTAGCTACAAACTTAGAAGTTAAACTCGATGAAGATATATGGAAAAAGCTAAAACAAAATATTATTTCTTTAAACATTATGCCCAGTATGCGTTCTATGATGACTGCTGGCCCTGCTCTGTCACGAGAAAACATAGCGGGGTATAACTGTTCTTATATACCCATAGACAACCCCAAAGCATTTGATGAGGTGTTGTACATATTAATGAATGGTACAGGTGTAGGTTTTTCTGTAGAGAGGCAGTACATAAATAGTTTACCTACTGTGCCAGACAGGGAGTTTGAATACACTGAAGATGTAATTTGTGTAGCTGATTCAAAAGAGGGCTGGGCAAGAGCCTTTCGAGATTTGATTTCTTATCTATATACATGTAGAGTTCCTAAGATAAATGTAAATAAGGTACGTGCAGCAGGAGCAAGGTTAAAAACATTTGGTGGCAGAGCTTCAGGACCACAGCCACTAGTTGATCTTTTTGATTTCACAATTACAAAATTTAAGGAAGCACGAGGAAGAAAACTAAACTCATTAGAATGTCACGATCTTGTATGTAAGACCGGAGAGGTTGTAGTTGTAGGTGGAGTACGTCGATCCGCTCTTATATCTTTATCTAATCTATCAGACTATCGTATGAGAGAAGCTAAGACTGGGCAATGGTGGGAAACAAACCCTGAAAGAGCATTAGCTAACAACTCTGCTGTGTATACTGATGTACCAGATACAGGTACATTTATGAATGAATGGTTATCCTTATACCAAAGTAAGTCGGGTGAACGTGGTGTATTTAACAGGCAATCTGCTCAGAAAAAGGCAGCACAAAACAAAAGGAGAGAATCTGATATAGCCTTTGGTACTAACCCTTGTTCCGAGATTATACTGCGCCCTAACCAATTCTGTAATCTTACAGAAGTTGTATGTAGAAGTAGCGACACAAAAGTAACACTTAAAAACAAAATAGAGATGGCTACTATTTTAGGAACCATACAGGCTACCTTTACAAACTTTGGGTATCTACGTAAGCGTTGGCAGAACAACACAGAGGAGGAACGACTGCTAGGTGTATCCTTGACAGGTGTAATGGATTGCCCACTACTCAACGGAACTACAAGTAACTTACCTGCTACACTAGAGTATCTACGTTCTGTAGCTGTGGAAACAAATAAACAGTGGGCTTCTAAGTTAAACATACCACAATCTACAGCTATTACATGTGTTAAACCTTCTGGTACGGTTAGCCAGCTTGTTAACAGCGCTAGTGGCGTACATGCACGGCACAATGAACACTACATTAGAACAGTTAGAGGAGACAATAAAGACCCACTGACACAGTTGATGATAAGTGTCGGTGTGCCATATGAAACAGATCATCTACAACCTGATACAACTACGGTATTCTCATTTCCAATGAAGTCTCCTGACAAAGCTATCTGTAGAAATGATTTGTCAGCCATACAACAACTTGAGTTATGGAAAACTTATGCAGAACATTGGTGTGAGCACAAACCTTCAGTGACTATTTCTGTTAAAGAAAAGGAATGGGTAAACGTAGGTGCTTGGTGTTGGAATAACTTTAGTTATCTTTCTGGTGTGTCATTTTTACCACACACAGATCACACATATAAACAAGCTCCTTACCAAGACATAGACGAGGCAGACTATACTTCACTATTAGCTAAGATGCCAAAGAATATTGATTGGACTAAACTTTCGGCTATAGAAAAAGAAGACACGACAACAGGAACACAAGAACTAGCTTGTACTGCTGGAGTGTGTGAATTAGTAGATATTACAGCTTAATTAAGGACAATTTTATGTATAAAGAACGACATCCTCCTCTTTATGTTCAACATGACAAAGGTTATCGTGCGTTTAAGCGAGGCCGTATCATTAATCCCTATAAGAAAGAAAGTTCTTTTTATAAGGAGTGGGAGAGGGGTTTTAATAAAGCGTACTTTGAAAACTTAGGAAAATTAAATGTCAGAACAACTTGAAAAAAACTTAAAACAAGAAGCTAACGACTGGAAACAAAAAAAGGAAGGCCATAAAGAACCTTCCTTGTTGAATGTATTAACTAATCATGTTAGAGATACCGATAACCCACAAACATATTGGAATCATGGGAAAGGTGCATTTATGAATAGTTTAAAATTACTTGTGTGTTGTGCAGCAGGAGTGATACACTCAATTTTTCCTTGGTGGTTTAAGTTTACAACTTCCACCGCTGTCATAAAAGCATTTAAGATTATTGTAGATAGTAAACGGCACAGGAGAGAGATACAGGATATTATACCTGAGTATCTAAATAAAGATAAATTTTAACACTTCCATCTTTTTCTTGCTTGCCGTAACCTTGAGTTAGGATTCTTAGCTGCCTTTGGGAACTTCTTCATTTGCCCTGCTGATCTAGCGCAATAGCTTTTCCTACGTTTAGCTGCCTTACTTCCTTTTTTTACTTTACCTGTTACGGCAGTTTTAAGTTTACTTCCCGGATTTTGCCTTTTATATTTTTCTACACCTTTTTTAGTTAAACCTGCGCCCTTTTTGGTAGGACGTTTATGTCCACCCTTTATGGTCATGCCTTTCATATTGCTTTTACGCTTTGCCATTATTACCCCAAGATTGTTTAGCCTTTTGTTTAGCTTTAGTAGACAGTTGTCCATAATGAAAAAGTTTTTTAGATGATTTAGTCATAGTTTTTCCTGTCATAAGTGTACCGTCAGGATGCTTATGGGTGCCTCCTTTTTTATGAACTGATCCATCTTTAAAATAATGTTTTACACCTTTTGCCATAATTATGTCCTATACTTTTTTGTTTTCTTAGCTACCTTTTTAGGTTGCTTTACAAATTGTTTACCTTTTTTAGTTCCTGCACGTTTGGCCTTAGTAGTAGCTGCATATTCTTTTGAAGATAGAGCTTTAATTGCTTTTTCTGGTAAGTATCGTTCTCCTGTTTTACTAGATGGTTTACCTGATTTAGTTCTCCATTTTTGTTTGCTCCATTTAGAAAGCTTGTTAGATTTTTCCTTTTTGCCAGAGTATGTACCTCCTGCATCTTTGTAGTATTTAACAGCAAGTTGCATGGCTCGTGCTGAGTGTTTACCACCCATTTTAGCCTTTGCTCTAGCTTTAGCTGCTGCCCATTTTTTAGGATCACGCTTTTTAGCTGTAGACATATTTAATTACCATTAGTTTTACCTGCATCCTTTATCTGTTCTTTAAGCTCCTCCACAAGTTCGTGGCGGGGCTTTTTTCTTTTCATTCGTTCAAGCCCATAATAAGCT
>VTLG01003867.1_pt1 | contig 10741 bp, 9 predicted proteins | sample 4694571 | NCBI WGS metagenome assembly VTLG01 (sample SAMN12604809, study PRJNA352737) | marine metagenome | biome: ENVO:00000447; feature: ENVO:00000209|ENVO:00000569|ENVO:01000036; material: ENVO:00002151; isolation source: viral sequences binned using virsorter ... | reverse complement strand
TTTTCAACCATCATTTAATCTAACAGTTGATTTAGTTAAATCTATTGGAGAAAAAAGAGATATACCAATCGTTTTGGATAGTATTAATTTTCAAGATGATTATGAAGGTGATTTTTCTACAAGAAGAGCATTAATATATACACTAGGATTTACAGCAAAGACATATCTCTTTGGTCCTGTTGCAGAATCTTCTGAGGGTCTCATTAAGAAAGTTCAAGTTGATTATAGTGCAAATACTGACACTAAAAATGCAAAACGTGAAATGAGATATACAGTTACTCCAAATCCTGTTGATGCAGGTCCTGATGATGATTTTGGATTTAGTGAAACTACAGCTTTCTTCTCAGATTCTAAATCTTATAGTCCTACAAGACAAACTGATATCTAATGGATAATTTTAAATCTATTGACAAAGCTTTAAATATTAACTCTGAGGTCGTGCCTACACCTGAAGATGTTGTTTCTAAGAAGGGTCAAATTAAAAAAGTTGAAAATCATGATGTTAGTAAAGATTATGATTACACAAGAGGTAATTTATATTCATTAATCGAAAAAGGACAAGAAGCAATCAATGGTATTATGGAAGTTGCAGGTGAAACTGCAAGTCCAAGGGCATATGAAGTTGCAGGTCAATTAATAAAATCAGTGGCGGACACAACTGATAAGTTAATGGATCTACAGAAAAAAGTCAAAGAAGTTGAAGAAGATACGAATAAAACTACAAATAATGTTACAAATAATGCCTTGTTTGTTGGTTCAACATCTGAGTTGTCAAAAATGCTGAAACAAGGAATTCTAAATAATAAAGAGGCATCGAATCCTAAGAATGAAAAAGTGTAAATCTGGATACTATTATTGCCACACTGATAAGAAGTGTAAACCAATTCCTTCGGGATATCGTATTGGTTTTGGTGGTTACTTAAGATCGGAAAAAAGTAATGGAAAGTCTAATGGTAATGGTAACGGAAATGGTAATGGTAATGGCAATGGTAATGGTGGTAATGGGAACGGTGGATCTAATGGAGGTGGAAATGGAGGTGGAAATGGAGGAGGAATGAGTGAAGGATCATTACATAAATGGTTTAAAGGTTCCAAATCCAAAGATGGTAAAGGTGGTTGGGTTAATGTAGTCACAGGTGGAACCTGTGCAAGTGACGAACCTGGTGAAGGAACTCCTAAATGTGTCTCCTCTGCAAAAAGAGCAAGTATGACAAAGGCAGAAAGATTATCTGCTGCACGTCGTAAGAAAAAAGCAGATCCTGGTCAACAATCAAAAACTGGTGCTGCAAAACCAACATACGTATCAACTGATAGTCCAAGGAAAAAGAAAATGAAAAAAGAATCTTCTGATTGGAGAAATGAAATGGAACTTACTGAAGCAGATAAGAAAGGTAAGGGTAGTGGAACAAAGGATGCTTGTTATCATAAGGTTAAATCAAGATATTCTGTATGGCCAAGTGCATATGCTTCAGGTGCTTTAGTTAAGTGTCGTAAAGTCGGTGCTGCAAACTGGGGTAATAGTAGTAAGAAAGAAGAGTTTGAACCAACTGGTATTTCATTCCAACAGTTCTCAGAAAAATGCTGGAAGGGATATGAGAAGAAAGGTATGAAGACAATGTTTGGTAAGAGGTATCCAAACTGCGTAAAAAAGGAGCAAGTTGAGAGAGATGAGTATGGTGACCCGATGGGTGGACCAAAGATATCAGATAAACAGAAAAAGAAAAATTTAGCAAAGAACGAACCAGATAAGCAACATACTACCGATACTTCTGAAGGTATGGCGTATGGCATTACTAGAGGATCAGGTAAACCATCAGGTCAAATGGCAGCATTTGGTAAACAGAAGAAAGAAAATCCTTATTCACTTAAAAATAAGGTAAAGATGGTAATTAAGTCTGTTGCCGAAAAAGAAAGAGCAAAGGCAGGTGTAACAAAAGAAGATGTTATACCAGAGGCAAAGTATGAATCTGGTGCATCAACTTATGGTAAAGCAACAATCAGAAATAAAAGAAAGTTTGGAACACCTGGTGAAATGCCTGATATTATGACTGGAAAGAAGATCACAAAGGATGCTACAAGAGGTGAACTAATTGCTAAAAGAAGAGAGGAACACAAAGCAAAACGTGGTGTGAAAGAAGAAGTTGGTATTGCTACTCATTCTATGATGATGAAAGATAATGCAAAGAAAGAGGCAATGCTTAGAAAGAAGGAGCAGGATGCTGTCGCAAAAAAGATGAAGAAAGAAGAAAGTGAATTACTTGTTCAAGATTGGAAAAAGGATAATATTAAATTTACTGAAATTGAGACAGTGGATATTATTAAACCAAAACCACTAAATCCTTCTGATTGGAGAAGTGAATTAAGTGAAGACGATATGAAAGGTATGAGTGTCAAATCAGGACACAAAAGACCTACTAAATCAGGTGCTGGTATGACACAGAAAGGTGTAGAAGCATATCGTCGTAGAAATCCTGGTTCTAAATTAAAGACTGCAGTCACTACAGAACCATCTAAATTAAAGAAAGGTTCGAAGGATGCAAATCGTAGAAAGAGTTATTGTGCTCGAAGTGCAGGTCAGATGAAAAAGTTTCCAAAGGCAGCGAAAGATCCAGATAGTAGATTAAGACAAGCACGTCGTCGTTGGAATTGCTGATAAGTTATGGTTGATAATGTATACCTTGGTAATCCAAATTTAAAAAAAGCAAATACTCCTCACGAATTTACAGAGGAGCAGGTCATTGAGTTTATCAAATGTAAGAATGACCCAGTTTATTTTGCAAAGAATTATATTAAGATTGTCTCTCTTGATGAAGGATTAACTCAGTTTCACCCATATGATTTCCAAGAAACTTTAATTAAAAGATTTCATGAAAACCGTTTCAACATATGTAAGATGCCTCGGCAGACGGGTAAATCTACTACATCTGTATCATATCTTTTACATTATGCTGTTTTCAACGATAGTACAAACATTGGTATTCTTGCAAACAAGGCAGCAACTGCCCGTGATTTATTAGGTAGATTGCAGACTGCATATGAGAATTTACCTAAATGGATGCAACAGGGTATAATATCTTGGAATAAAGGATCACTGGAGTTAGAAAATGGATCAAAAATACTGGCGGCATCTACCTCTGCATCTGCAGTTAGAGGTATGTCTTTCAACGTTCTTTTTTTGGACGAGTTTGCCTTTGTTCCTAATCATATTGCTGACTCATTCTTTGCCTCAGTATATCCTACTATCACTTCTGGTAAAAACACCAAAGTCATAATGGTTTCAACCCCTCACGGGATGAACCATTTTTATAGGTATTGGCATGATGCAGAGAGAGGTAGAAATGAATATATCACAACAGATGTGCACTGGTCAGAAGTGCCAGGTAGAGATGATGTTTGGAAACAACAAACAATTGCGAACACATCAGAACAACAATTTAAAGTTGAGTTTGAATGTGAGTTTCTTGGATCTATTAATACATTAATAAATCCTGCTATATTAAAAAATATGGTATATGATTCTCCAATTACAAAAAATGCAGGATTAGATATTTACGAAGATCCAATAAAAGAACATAATTATATTATTACAGTTGATGTGGCTCGTGGATTAGGAAATGATTACTCTGCATTTATAGTTTTTGATGTCACGCAGTTTCCTTATAAAGTTGTAGGAAAATATCGAAATAATGAAGTTAAACCAATGTTGTTTCCAAATGTAATATTTGATGTTGCAAAGGGATATAATAATGCATACTTACTAGTTGAAGTCAATGACATCGGTGATCAGGTTGCAAGTATTCTTCAATTTGATCTTGAATATGAAAATTTACTTATGGCATCGATGAGAGGAAGAGCTGGTCAAGTTGTAGGACAAGGATTTTCAGGAAAGAAAACACAACTAGGTGTTAGAACAACTGCAGCAGTTAAAAAACTTGGTTGTAGTAATCTTAAAACTATGATTGAGGATAATAAATTATTAACTTGCGATTACGAAATTATATCAGAATTAACTACTTTTGCACAGAAACATAATTCATTTGAGGCAGAAGAAGGATGTAATGATGATTTAGCTATGTGTTTAGTGTTATTTGCATGGTTAGTCGCACAAGAATACTTTAAAGAAATGACAGATAATGACATCAGAAAAAGATTATATGAAGAACAAAGAAATCAAATCGAACAGGACATGGCACCTTTTGGATTTATTAATGATGGTTTAGATGAAACAGTAACAGTTGACGCAAACGGTGATAGATGGTACACTGATGAGTATGGAGACCGTTCCTATATGTGGGATTATAGATGAAAAGAAAATATAAAATTACTTTTTTATATTTTTGGTTACGTAAAGATAATACTATTGCACATACATCCATCAATTATAATATGAAAAGATGATATGGAATTTGATGCACAAATAGAATTAGAACATTTATTATTTTCAGAAAGAAAATGCAGAGTATGTGGTAAGGTTAAAAATTTAATTGAAGATTTTTATCTTACAAGAAAACATAAGGGAACCACTCCGTCAGCATATTCATATGAATGTAAAAATTGTACAGTACAAAGAATTACAAAAAGAAGAAAAACAAGTTCTATATCACAAGATTTTTATCCTGATTGGTGATGTTCACGCATTGTTTCCCCGATGTAAATACCCTTTTTCCTAAATATTTTTAGATAAATTTGAATTACGAGGAGTAAGGGATGGCCTTAAATTTAGCATCTCCAGGTATACTAATAAGAGAAGTCGATCTTACGATTGGAAGAATCGATGGGACAACAGGTAAAGTTGGTGGAATCGTTGGATCTTTTGAAAAAGGACCTGTCGGTGAACCAACTCCTATTACAGGAGAAAATGACTTGTTTGACCAGTTTGGTAAACCATACGACACAGATAAGCAATACGAAACATGGATGGTAGCATCTTCATACTTAGCATATGGAGGAAGTTTAAGTGTAATCCGAGCAGACGACACTGGATTAAAAAATGCAGTTGGTGGAGGCACAACAACAAACGTAAAAATTAAAAGCACTGAACATTATCAGGAATTAGGGTATCAGGAAAATACTCTTTCAGGTGCTACTGTTGCAGCAAAAAATCCTGGTACTTGGGCAAACGATATTAAAGTTGCCATCATAGATGGTAAAGCAGATCAAATACTAGACATGAGTACAACTGGTGTTAGTACGTTTACAGCAGTAGTTAATAATGAAGTGGGAATTGCAACAGTTGGATTATCTACTGTAGGAATCGTAACAACTAGCATTGCTATAGGTCAGGTAGTAAGATCGAATGTAGTTGCAACAGGAACAACTGTTTTATCTGTTGGTACAGCTAATGTAACTCTTTCAAACGCACCTACATCATCAGGAGAATCCATATTTGATTTTGGTACAGAAACATTTTCTGCTGCAGCACCAGTAGTTGGTTCTGGTATAGAACAAACAGTTCCAGATAACACTGTCGTATCAGGAGTTGGTGGAACAAGTTTACTTGATGGAAAATTCAAAGGTATAATTACAGAGGTAGGATCTGGTAATGTATCAGTTAAATTCTTATCACATGTGTCTGCTGCAGGTACTGAGACAGCACAAGACTTTAATAGTGTTTACAAATTCTCTGGAACAGGATTAGTTGCAATTACCTCAGAAGGAGAGTCAACATCTTATGGATCAACTGCTGTTACATCAGCAAAAGACTGGTTCGATGAGCAAACTTATCAAACAGTAACAGGTTCAGATCCTCAAAAATGGAATGCCATTGCTGATAAACCAGGTACATCTGAGTATGCTGCTGCTAGAGGTGGTAGATTTGATGAAGTTCATGTTGTCGTAATTGACGCAAAAGGAACTATTTCAGGAAACGCAGGAACAATATTAGAGAAACATCTTAACCTATCAAAAGCAAAAGATGCAGAGTTCTCAGTTGGATCACCATCTTACTGGAGAAAGTATCTTTACACAAACTCTGAAAACCTATTTGGTTTAAGTGGTTCGGATATTGGTGTTACTACAACTGGATACAGCAGTGGATTCAACCTTGAAAGTGATGGTGGATGGGATCAGGATGCAGATGGAGTTATTTTCAATAGTTGTGGAGCAACTAATTTAACATTATCAGGTGGACTTAACTATGGAGGTATCAGCACAATTACAGAAACAGGTGCACTTAACTCTGGTTTAGGTGATTTGATTTCAGGATACCAAACATTTGAGAATGATACAATCAACAATGTTGATTTCTTACTCATGGGTGGTGGTCATCTTGGTAAAGATAGCACGAGACAATTAGCAACAACAATGATTTCTGTTGCAGAGATTAGACAGGATGCTGTTGCATTCATCTCACCATCAAGAGATACTATCTTATCAGATACAGCTGATCAAACAGCTGTTACTGTTAAGAGTGATGAGGATATCACCACAAATGTAATTGATTTTTATGACCCAATTACATCATCAACTTTCGGAGTATTTGACAGTGGGTACAAATACATGTATGATAGGTTTAATGAAGTGTTCCGTTATGTTCCATTAAATGGAGACATTGCGGGAACATGTGCAAGAAACGACATTAATGATTTCCCTTGGTTCTCACCAGCAGGTACAGACAGAGGAGCAATCTTAAATGCAGTTAAACTTCCATACAATCCAACTAAATTACAGAGAGATAAACTTTATTCACATCGAATAAACCCAGTAATCAATTCACCTGGTGCTGGAATTATCTTATTCGGTGATAAAACTGCTTTCGCAAAAGCATCTGCATTTGATAGAATCAATGTTCGCAGATTATTCATCTACCTTGAGCAAGGTATTGCAGCTGCTGCTAAAGATCAGTTATTCGAATTCAACGATGAGATCACAAGGGCAAACTTTGTGAACATTGTTGAACCTTTCCTAAGAGACGTTCAGTCCAAGAGAGGTATTCAAGATTATGTCGTTATTTGTGATGAGACAAATAACACTGCTGCTGTTATAGATAATAATGAGTTTATAGCAGATATCTTTATCAAACCAGCAAGATCAATTAACTTCATTGGTCTTACCTTTGTCGCCACTCGAACTGGTGTATCATTCGAAGAAGTTATCGGTTCCGTTTAATTAATTTAGAGGTTTAAGAAATGCCTTCACGTCAACAAATAAACACTATTCCTTTAAGGAAAATTAGTGATTTTAAAAGCAGATTGTCTGGTGGTGGTGCTAGACCAAACCTCTTTGAGGTAGAGTTAGCATTCCCAGATGCCGTTGCAATTGCAAACGATGTCTTACAGAAATCTAGATTTTTAGTTAAAGCAGCAGCACTTCCTGCTTCAACAATTGCTCCAGTTGAAATACCATTCAGAGGTCGTATTTTAAAAGTTGCTGGAGACAGAACATTCGAAACTTGGACTATTACAGTTATCAACGATACAGACTTTGTAATCAGATCTGCAATGGAAAAATGGATGAATGTAATTAATAAACTAGAAGATGCCACAGGATTAACTGATCCAGATGAATATCATAAAGATGCTTTCGTACATCAGTTAGATCGTGATGGTTCAATTCTACGTTCATACAAATTCTGGGATATTTTTCCAACTAATATTTCCACAATTGATCTAAACTATGAGACAACAGATACTATCGAACAGTTCGATGTCGAAATGCAGGTTCACTGGTGGGAAGCATTTAAGGGAACTAGCTCTCAAGCTGGTGGTGAAAATATCAGATAAATAATAAAATACTAGTACAATTATAATATGGCACGGCTATTTGGGTTTTCTGTTGAAGATAACGAAAAAAAATCACCGTCAATAGTTTCACCCGTTCCTGAGAATAATCAGGACGGGTCTGACTATTATATACAGAGTGGGTTTTATGGTTCTTACGTAGACATCGAAGGAGTATATCGTAACGAGTTTGATTTAATTAAAAGATATAGAGAAATGGCACTTCATCCAGAGGTTGATGGTGCAATTGAAGATATTGTAAATGAAGCAATCGTAAGTGATCTTTATGATTCACCTGTTGAAATTGAATTATCAAATTTAAATGCAAGTGATAAATTAAAGAAAATAATTCGTGATGAGTTTAAAAATATCAAAGAAATATTAGATTTTGATCGAAAGGCACATGAGATATTTCGTAACTGGTACATTGATGGTAAATTATGCTATCTCAAGGTTATTGATCAAAAGAGACCACAAGATGGTATTCAAGATTTAAGATATATTGATTCACTCAAGATTAAATATATTCGCAAAGAAAAGAAACAAAATAAAGATGCTTATATTAATATAAATGCTAATCGTGGAAATGAAGAGTCAACTCTTAATCCACAGATTGATGAGTATTACATGTATACTCCGAAACCATCATATCCAACTAATCTTGCAACAGGTGGTGGTGGAACTAAGGGAATTAAGATTGCAAAAGATGCAATCACATATTGCACATCAGGTCTAGTGGATCGTAATCGTGGAAGTGTTTTATCATATTTACATAAGGCAATCAAAGGACTCAATCAACTTCGTATGATTGAAGATAGTCTTGTAATTTATCGTTTATCAAGAGCACCAGAAAGAAGAATATTTTACATTGATGTTGGTAATCTTCCAAAGATAAAAGCAGAGCAATACTTAAAAGAGGTAATGTATCGTTATCGTAATAAGTTGGTTTATAATGCTCAGACTGGAGAAGTTCGTGATGATAAAAAATTCATGAGTATGATGGAGGACTTCTGGTTACCAAGAAGAGAAGGTGGAAGAGGAACTGAAATCACAACATTACCTGGTGGGCAAAATCTTGGAGAACTTTCAGATATTGAATACTTCCAGAAAAAATTATATCGTGCACTTGCTGTTCCAGAATCACGTATTGCATCTGATGGTGGATTTAATTTAGGTCGTTCATCTGAGATATTAAGAGATGAACTTAAATTTGCAAAGTTTGTTGGACGTTTGAGAAAGAGATTTGCTCAAATGTTTAATGATATGTTGAAGACTCAATTAATTCTTAAGAATATAATTACACCAGAAGATTGGGAGTCAATTCGTGAACACATTCAGTATGATTTCTTATATGATAATCAGTTTGCAGAACTTAAAGAATCTGAATTAACGAATGAGAGACTTGCAACTCTTGCAACAATCGAACCATATATTGGTAAATATTACTCAAATGATTATGTAAGAAGAAAGGTATTACGTCAGACTGATGCAGAAATTATTGAAATAGATGAGCAGATTGAACAGGAAATTAAAGATGGTATCATTCCTGATCCAAATGCGATTGATCCAATCACAGGACAGCCACTTGAAGGTGGTGGAGATTTAGGTGATATTCCAACTGAACCAGATTTAGAAAAATCTGCTGCAGTGACTGATGCACAGTTAAGTAAAGATACCAAGTCAGCAGAAATTTAATGAAAGTATTATCTGCAGAATCAAATATAGGAACAGCAACCACTGTCAGCAGTGCAACAGTAGTTAGACTTTATAACAGTGACTCAGGTGTAGGAATCGTAACTCGTACTGATAATGCTAATTCTATCATTGGTAATTTTACTATTCCATCTGGTGAAGTATTATATCTTCAGAAAAAATCAACTGATAAGTTAGTAGCATCATCTACGGTTTTAGCATCAAAAGTTGCTTATAGTCACATGATGTCTTATGCATCATATACATCTTCTGGTGGTGGAGGAGGTATTCCTTTTCGTACAAGTAATCTTGAACTTTATATTGACCCTGCATCATATACAAGCGGTACAACTGTAGCAGACTCAAGCGGTAATAGTCGTACGTACAACTTGGTTAATGGAGTTGCTCATAATACCTCACCAAGTAGATTCACTTTTGATGGAACAGATGACTTTTTAGAAGCAGCATCAGATTATAGTATCACTACTACAAACTCAACATTTGTTGTATGGATCAAAAGAGATGGATCTCAAGATGGACATGCGGGTATAATACTTGACAGGTCTGGTGGTGTTGGTGGATTGAATTTTGTCTCAGGTTCTACTTTTCTTGGATATAACTCAAATGGTTATAATACTGGATTATCTATATCTAACGCAACATGGACAATGTGTGCTGTCTCAATTAATTCAACTACTGCAAAAATTTATAGATTTACCTCAAGTTCAACTCCATCAACAAATACAAGGACTACTACTCATTCCAGTACTACTTTTACTAATATAAAAATAGGACGTGATCCTTTTGGAGATGGAGCAAGATCTTTCACAGGTGATATTGGACACTCACTGTTTTACTCAGCAACATTATCAGATTCTGATATTATTGATATCTATGATAATACTAAATCAACTTACGGATATTAAATTGGAAGAAATTTAATGAAAATATTATCTGCAGAAACTAATATAGGTACAGCAACTACAGTTAGTAGTGCAACAGTAGTTAGAGTTTATAATAGTGACTCAAGTGCAGGAATCGTAACTCGTACTGATAATAGTAACACAACCATTGGTAACTTGACTGTTCCATCTGGGGAAGTATTATATCTTCAGAAAAAATCTACTGATAAATTAATAGCACCATCTACAGTTTTAGCATCAAAAGTTGCTTATAGTCACATGATGTCTTATGCATCATATTCTTCTTCTGGTGGAGGAGGTGGTGGTGATAATGTTGTTACTGATAATATGGTTGTTTATTTGGACGCTGGTAATAATTCATCATATTCAGGAAGTGGTACATCTTGGAATGATGTAAGTGGTAATGGT
>VTLG01008563.1_pt1 | contig 10744 bp, 17 predicted proteins | sample 4694571 | NCBI WGS metagenome assembly VTLG01 (sample SAMN12604809, study PRJNA352737) | marine metagenome | biome: ENVO:00000447; feature: ENVO:00000209|ENVO:00000569|ENVO:01000036; material: ENVO:00002151; isolation source: viral sequences binned using virsorter ... | reverse complement strand
CTAGGCTATTTAGTAGAGTATAATTTTCCACTTAAAAGGAATTTTGCACCAAGCCATCCTAAAAGGTGGAGTTAATGGATAGGGAAACACTTACAAGTAAACACGATTTATGGCACTCAAATATTTCCAATTGGGAGTTCTACATTCGTAGTTATTTAGGCGGTAACGATTATAAAAACGGCTATTACCTTCACCGATATGTTTTAGAGTCACCAGAAGAATATGACGCAAGAATAAGGCACACACCAGTAGATAACCACTGTAAGAATGTTGTTCAGATATACACAAGCTTTTTATGGAGAGTTCCACCAACAAGAGATTATGGGTCATTAGATGGCGATGAACAGCTAAAGTCTTTCCTTATGGATGCTGATTTAGATGGTCGCTCATTCAACACTGTAATGCGTGAAGTACAAATGAACGCTAGTATTTATGGTAATTGTTGGGTCATAGTCGATAAGCCACAATCAAACGCCAACACAAGAGCAGAGGAACTAGCACAGGATATTAGACCCTATATTAGTATCTACACCCCAGAAAACGTTGTGAACTGGAATTACAGGCGGTCAGCTAGTGGTAGGTTCTATCTTGATATGTTGATGGTGGTTGAGGATATAAACGCAGACAGAGCAATAATAAAAATATTCACAGAAGAAACCATAAGCACTTATGAGGTTGAGGAGTATTCAGAAGAATATTCAAAAGGTGAATCTAGGTTAATTGAAGAAGTAGAAAACCCAATTGGAAAAATCCCTGCGGTCAATGTCTATAATTTAAGGGGTGCTAAAAGACCGATAGGCATAAGTGATTTAGCAGATGTTGCATTTCTACAACAATCTATCTACAACGACTATTCTGAAAAAGAACAGCTTATTAGACTTGCTAACCATCCAAGCCTTGTAAAAACACCAAATGTTGAAGCTAGTGCAGGTGCAGGGTCTATTATAGAGATACCAGAAGACCTTGAAGCTAATCTAAAGCCTTACATAATACAGCCTAGCGGTCAGAACCTAGATGGGATAATGAAGTGTATTCAAAACAAAGTAGACGCTATTGACAGGATAACACACATGGGTAGTGTTAGGGCAACAGGTACACAGATAGCTAGTGGTATTGCTCTACAAACAGAATTTCAGTTATTGAACGCACGATTATCCGAAAAAGCCGATTATCTTGAGAACGCAGAAGAACAGATATGGTCTTTGTTTGCTATGTGGCAAGATAAACAGTTTGATGGTTCGGTAAACTATCCAGATACCTTTGATATTAGAGATTGGGCGAATGACCTTCAGTTCTTACAAATGGCTAAAGCTAGTGGTATCAAGTCCGAAACCTTTAATAAGGAACTAGATAAGCAGATAGCACAGGCGGTTATTGACGATAGTGAAATGATAAAATCTATTAATGAAGAAATAGACTCTAATAGAACAGTAAGAGGGCAGTTCCAAACAACAGAAGTAGAAGGACAGACAGTTGAAGAAGAAACGTAAACGTAGGCTAGTTCCGAAAGACAAAAGGACTGGTATTCCTAAGAAATATCTATCTGGTCTTAAAGGTGCAAAAAGAAGTGCTAGAGCAAGTTTATTGAAACAAGTCAGTGCTTTATACAAAGCAGGTGCAAGAATACCACGCTCATTACTTAGAAGAAGGAACAGGACATAATGGCAGTAAGAAGAAAACCTTTATCAGCAAAGACACTAGCAACACTTAGAGCAAAAGCAAAGAAATCTAAATTGTTTAGTCTTGGTGACCTCAAAGCTTCATTTCGTAGGGGTCAAGGTGCTTTTCTTTCCGCAGGGTCAAGACCTAGAATGTCAATGAATCAATGGGCGATGGCAAGAGTAAACAAGCTGATAAGCAGGGGTCGTTCTGGTACATTCGACAAAGACATAATTAGACGAGCATCAAAGAGAAAAAAGAAATAGATACAAATCCAGGCAAAAAGGTAATAAAATCAAGGACTTAGCATGGCAAAGTATAGAGGAAAAGAAGTAAAGCTAAACAAACCATTTAGATTATCTACAGCCGAATCTAAGCGAAAAAAATTTGGTGTGTATGTAAAAAACAAATCTACTGGTAAAATAAACAAAGTTACATTTGGTGCTAGGGGGATGTCTATAAAGAAAAGCATACCTGCAAGGCAAAGGTCATTCTTAGCTAGAATGGGTGGTGTTCTTAAAGAGGTCAAAGGTCAGAAATCTTTATCACCTGCTTTCTGGTCTATCAAAGCTTGGAAAAAAGACTTTCCCCTATAATGTCGAGAATATTAGATAAATTAGCTGACCAACACGAACAGCGTATTATTGATGTACTTTACAGGCTAGAAGAAGACGTAATAAGAGAAGTGACAAGAGCCACAAAGGGTAAACTTGTTTCACAAAGACTAGCTATTCAGTTACAACCTACTATCCGAAACCTTGTCGAAACCACATTTCTAGACGAAGCGGATACCATCATAAATGAAGAATATAACAAGATTGCAAAAGAGGTATTAGATACGTTTGGCGAAATGCCCATACCTAAAAAGTTCAAAAGCCTAACAGAAGTAGACCTAACAACCTTAAACGCTCTTAAAACACAGTCCTTTAGTGGCTTTGAAGATATAGCAGAACGATTTCTAAAAATTATCAATGACGAGGTATATCAAAGCACAATAGCAGGTAGACCATTTGAAGATATGGTAAGTAACATTCGTTCACATATAAATGGAGTTTACAAGCAATCCAATGTTGCAGAAATAAATGAACTGGTAGACTTTATAAACGAAAACAAATTTGATAATGCAAAGAAAGCAGAGATTGAGGAAGCGGTTAGAAAACTACATACACAATACGCTAGTGACAGGGCAGGGAATAATCTTAGACGTTACGCAAGTCAGATTGCTCACGATTCAGTAATGCAGTTTCATGGACAGTTTACAGTAGCCAAAGCAAAAGATGCAGGGTTGACCCATTACAGATATACAGGCACACTTGTAAGGGATAGTAGACCTTTTTGTAGGAATATGCTAAATAAGACATTAACCGAAAATGAAATTAGGGATATTTGGAATAATCAAGGGTGGCAAGGCAAGTCTACAGGTGACCCATTCATAGTTCGTGGCGGTTATAGATGCCGACATACTTGGATTCCAACTAACCCAGATTGGGATATATAGGAGTTATAAATGGCTGAAGAAAACCAAGTAGAAGAAACAACTGAAACAAAAGAAGAAGAAACACCGCAAGTAGAAGAAACATCTAGTGAGGTAATGTTCACAGAAGATGAAATGAATGAAATCGTTAGGAAGCGATTAGGAAAAGAAAGAGGTATATGGTATAAAAAGCTTGGTGTTGAGGACTTTGATACTATTAAAAAAGCTGTAAAGTCACAAAAGGATGCAGAAGAAAAGCAACGTATTCAAAAGGGTGAGTTTGAAGAAATACTCAAAACAAGAACCCAAGAATTTAACAAAGAAAAAGAAAACCTTGAAAGTCAGCTAAGAGATATCAAGATAAATAAATCGTTATTGTCTTCAGCATCTAGGAATAAGGCTATCAATCCAGACCAAGTAGTTGAGTTGTTGAAAGGCAATATTCAACTAAATGAAAGTGGTAACGTGGAAATTCTTGATAAAAACGGAATAGCACGTTATAGTAAATCGGGTGAACTTTTGACCACAGACGAATTAGTGCAAGAGTTTCTTACACAAAACCCTCACTTTGTCAGTGCAACCCCTAGCGGTTCTGGCACAGTGTCAAATGTGGATAGGCAAGAACTCAATAAGCCTTTAAATCTGAGTGAATTAAATATGAACAATCCAGAGGACAGAAAGAAGTATGCTGAATATCGAAAGCAACGAAATTCTAAACCCTATGTGATTAACTCAAACCCTTAATTTGTTTTATTTAAAGGAGTAAAAAATGGCAAATGAAACAACCAGTAGTACCATTTCGGAACTCTATACCGAAATCGTAGCCGAAGCATTGTTCGTAGCAAGCGAACAGTCAATCATGCGTAACCTAGTCAGAAACTACACTATTGCAGGTGGCGGTAAGTCTGTTGAAGTTCCAATTTATGCAACAGTATCAGCGTCAGCGGTTAGTGAAGCATCTGACCTATCAAATACAGCCGTAAACCCAACATCTGTAACTATTACAGCTAGTGAGGTCGGTATTATGACCACATTAACCGACTTAGCTAGAAACTCAGCATCTAGAAATGTTGCAGGTGACATTGGTAGATTATTCGGTGAAGCTATCGCAAGAAAAGTGGATGCAGACTTATCAGCGTTATTCACAGGCTTTTCAACAGAAAAAGCAGGTGGAGCAGGTCAAGAACTCACAGTGCAAGATATCTTTGAAGCAAGTGCAGAACTTAGAACAGCAAACGCACCTGCTCCATATTACGGAGTCTTCCACCCAAAGCAGATATTCAACGTCAAGAAGTCTTTGACAAATACATTTGTGGGTAGAGATACCGAACTATCAAACGAAGCCATGCGAACTGGTTTTGTTGGAACTATTGCAGGGGTTCAAATCTTTGAATCTTCAAATATTTCTGTAGATGGTTCAGATGACTCTATCGGTGGTGTATTCTCTCAAGACGCTCTAGCGTTAGCAATGATGCAAGACCTAAAGCTTGAAACTCAAAGAGATGCTTCATTAAGAGCAGATGAAATTGTTGCAACTGCCGTTTATGGAGTTAGTGAAATCCATGATAGTTATGGGGTCAAGTTAACTGCCGACACACTAGCTACATAAAAACTATGGGGGTGGGAAACTACCCCCTTTTTTTAAGGGATTATGACAATGGAAATGGTAAAGCTTGTTAAAGGCGATAGAGTAATTGAAAGACGCAAAGTAGATTACGAAAACAATAAAAACATTTGGGGTTTACGCGGTTGGACTCTTGACGATGGTAAGCCAAAAGCACAACCAAAAGTAGAGCCAAAGCCAGTAATGGAAGAAGCACCAAAGCCTAAGAAAACCAAAAAGGCTGACTAATGGCTACAAATGAATTTAATGTTGCGAATACTAGCCTACAGAAAATACAACCAGATATTTTAGGTTTTGGGATAACAACTTTTGAAGACCAACTTCAATTTGCTGAAAATGATGTAATTAGGCGTGTCAGAGAAGAATGGTGGGAAAGATACAGGCACACAGTACGCTATAAGGACATTACTAAAATAACTTCAGTAGAAATGGATAGTTCTAAACTCACAGACTCACAGTGGACACAATCAGTTGTTTATTTGTGTTTATGGAAGTATGTCTATCCGATTTTGACAAAATGGCGTGACCCAGACACAGGGGAAGGGAAAGACGCTTTCCAAGTGCAGATAGATTTCTACAGGGATAGATATGAAGAAGAATTTCAAGCTATTCTTAGGGATGGGGTAGAATATGATGAAGATGGTGGCGGTACAGTAAGCGATAGTGAAAAAGAACCCATTCACCACTTGAGATTAGTTCGCTAATGGCAGTAGACGTAAAAGTTGACGTTAACGCTATAGCCGTCACAAACCTATTGAAAAACATGGGTAGGAAACAAAAGGCGGTTATACAGAAATCATTGAACAGGGTTTCTAATATGGCGGTTCTTATGATTACCAAGCGTACACAGGCAGGTAAGTTACCAGATGGCGGTCAAATGAGGGCATACGCACCAAGCACTGTTAGAAGCCGTAAAAAGAGGGGTAGACAGACAGGATTTGTAGACCTCACGGACACAGGTAAGATGTTTCGTAGTTTAGATTTCAAAACAGGTGGTACAAAAAGCACTTTATTTTTCTCAAACATGGAAAGAGCAAAGATAGCAAGTTACCATGATACATTTGGGGTAGGTAAAAGGCGTGTAACAAGACCATTCTTTGCAATAGGGAATAAAGAAGAAGATAAGCTAAAAGCAGAGTTTGCGAGTTTTTATTTTAAAGAAATGCGGTTATGAGCAAAAGAGAAAACATAGCAGGTGACATAATTACAAAGCTTGATGCGGTTACAAGTCCGATTGAGTTCAAAAAGATTACACGAGAACCCTTTGAGGTAGAGGAACTAAGTGACGCACAATTCCCTGCTTTATTCGTGCAATCTGGTGACGAAACAAGGGAAGTATCAAGTATAGGGGATACAGGTGCAGGTACATATAGAGGAACGATAGACTTTTTGATAGTGGCTTTTGGTAAGGGTACAGATTCAAATATCGACACAGTTAGAAACCAAATTATAGAAGTTGTTGAAGAAACTTTAGATAATGATATAACTAGAAATGGTAATGCTATTGATACTCAGATTATCGAAGCATCTACAGACGAGGGTACAATATATCCTTATGGTGGTGTACGAATAACAGCAAGGGTACTATATGAATTTACTAGAGGGAGTGCATAATGGCTAAAAATGTGACTATGAAAAAAGGCGAAAGTATTATAAAATGCGTGGAAGACCATGTGGAACATTTTGAAAAAAATGGCTACAAGGTACATGATGAAAAGGCGGTTGCTAAAAAAGTCGAAAAACCTAAAGAAGAAAAGGAGTAAATAATGGCTACACATCACGGAAAAGAAGGGGTTGTAACTATTGGGGGTACTACGTTAGGTAATGCCACAGGGTTCACAGTAGACACTACCCATGACGTTGTTGAAGATACAGCACTTGGTAATTCAATGAAATCATATTTAGTTGGTAGGGGTACTTATACTTTTACTATTGATATGAACTTTGATGAAACCGATAGCGGTCAAACATCTTTAGTACAAGGAGCAGAACTAACTTTTGCTTTCTTGCCAGAAGGTAACGAGTCTGGAGATAGAAAGTTTAGTGGCACTGGAATTGTTACTGGTATGTCTGTAGGTGTTACATTAGATGGTGTAACAACTAGAACTGTATCTGGTCAAGGGAATGGCGGTCTTACCATAGGCACAGTATAAGTAAATGGCAGATGAAAAGATTGACTACTTTGATGGTATTCGTGACCATTTTAGTCAGCTAGACACACAGATTATTGAAGTTCCAGAATGGGGTTTGACAGGCGATAAAGCTATTCATACCAAGCCTTTCAATATGCTTGAGAAACAAAAGATATTCAAGGGTGCTACGAATACAGATTTGCTTGTACTCATTGACGTTATCATTGAAAAAGCCTTAACAAAAGATGGCGAAAAGATGTTTAATGCTTCTCACATTCTTTCCTTCAAAACAAAAGCTGACACAAATGTAATTGCAGATGTTGCCACAAAGATAATGGGTACTGGTAATGAAGATATTGAGGGTTATAAAAAAAACTAAGAAGTAACACAGAGTTACACAATATCTATGGACTAGCCGAAAGGTTGCACAAAACAGTTTCCGAAATCTTGCAAATGTCAGTTGAGGAATTTAATATGTGGATTGCTTACTTTCAAATCCAACATGAGGAACGAGAACGACAAGAACGACTAGCAAAGGCAAGTAGATAAGTGGCAACAAAAGAAGTAAATATAGACATCATAGCGAAGGACAAGACCAGACAGGCTATGAAGTCTGCCACAACAGGCATAGACAAACTCAAGCAATCGGTCTTCAACCTTAGAAATGCTTTAGTCGGTATTGGTGCAGGGGTTACTCTCAAATCATTCGTTGATGTCGGTAGGCAAGTTGAATCGCTACAAATCAGACTTAAATTTTTATTTGGTAGCGTTGAGGAAGGTGCAAAAGCGTTTGATGTAATGTCAAAGTTTGCATCAAGAGTACCTTTTAGCCTAGAGCAAATACAAGCAGGTGCAGGGAATCTAGCGGTTGTTGCTAAAGACGCAGAAGAACTTTCAAGGGTTTTAGAAATAACAGGAAATGTTGCTAGTGTAACAGGGTTAGACTTTCAAACCACTGCGGAGCAGATACAGCGTTCATTATCGGCAGGTATAGCCAGTGCCGATATATTTAGAGAACGAGGTGTTAGGGATTTATTAGGCTTCAAGGCAGGTGCTACAGTCACCGCAGAAGAAACAGCCGAAGCGTTTGAAAGAGTATTTGGAAAAGGGGGAAGGTTTGCAGGTGCAACAGATGACCTTGCTCAAACCCTTACAGGTACGCTTTCCATGCTTGGTGATAAGCTTTTTAACTTCCAGAAAGAGGTAGCAGAAGGATTTTTAGTAGGACTCAAAAAAGAGTTCGGTGAGTTAGATAAATTTTTTCAAGATAACCAAGAGCAAATCGATAAGATTGCACAATCAATAGGAGTAGGTTTATCAAATGCGGTTATTGGGTTTGGTGAAGCGGTGCAATTCGTTGCAGAAAATTTTAGAATACTGAAAGCTTTCGTTGCAGGTTTCATAGCCTTTAAACTTGTCGGTGTGGTAACGAAACTAGCTTCAGCGTTTCGGCAAGTCTTCATTACATTATCTGGAATAACGGCTTTATCTGGTGCTAAAGGATTGACAGTTTTTGCAGGTGCTATAGGTGCTATTACCACAGCAACTATGTTGCTTCCAGACCCCTTAGAAAAAGCAGAACAAGCACTAAAAAAATTAACAAGAAAAGAACTAGAAAGAGATATTTATAGAACATTGACTGCAATTCGTGACCTTGAAATGCAGAACAAAAAACTAGAAGAATCAATGAAAGAAATAAAACCAGACTTTGGAAAAAAGATTGCTGACGCTTTCAAAGAATCAAATGGGGTTATGCTTGATAATAATGACATAGCTGTAAAAAAACTTGATTTATATCAAGGCATGGTAGATGTGTTTAGTAAGAACGAGCAAAAAATTATAGAGTTAAACGAAAAACTACTTCTATTAGACAAAACGCAAAAAGCAGTCATTGCAAGTTCTAAAGAATCATTTGAATCGTTAGGACAAGCACCTTTTGCAATGGGTGGAAAAATTCCACAAGTAAGTAAAAAACAAACGGACGCAGTAAAAGAAACAAAAAAAGCGGTTTTGGATTTAGCGGATGCAATGGATGGAGCAAAACAAGCGGTGTCTGATGCACTTGATTTTCAAGATACAGGTCTTTTCTCAAATTTCACTAAGGGTTTCAAAGAAGTTGCTAATTCACAAAAAGAGATGTTTGAACAAATGCGTGACATGGGTGCAACCACTTTCGATAAATTAAAAACATCACTCACTGATTTCGTAATGACAGGTAAACTAAGTTTCCAAGATTTGGGAACGTTTGTTGTTCGGTCAATGGTTGAGATGCTTGTTGGTGAAGCCATAAAGACCGCCATGAAAGGTTCGTTAGCTATGTTTAAGGCAGATGCCATCAAGAAAGCCTTTATAAGCTTATACGAGGGTGCTATGAAAACTTTTGCGTCCATACCCTTCCCATTCAATATAGGTGCTGTAGGGGGTGCTTTAGCCTTTGGAGCAGGTCTAATAAATAAAATAAAAGGGTTTGAAAAGGGCGGTAGACCGCCAGTGGGTCAACCAAGTATTGTCGGTGAAAAAGGTGCAGAACTATTTGTGCCAGACCAAGCAGGTACAGTTGTACCAAACGACAAGCTAGGCATGAATAAAAACGTAACTGTGAATTTCAATATCAATACTGTAGACGCAAGAGGTTTCAATGAATTATTGGTAAATAGCAGGGGTGTTATAGTAAACCTTATCAATAGTGCTATGAACGAAAAGGGTAAAATGGCAGTCGTATGAGTGGAGCATTACCAAATACAAATTTCACCGCTATAAATATCAAGAGCAATCAAAAGACTTTGTTCAGTGAAACGGATAGCGGAAAGACATTTAGAAGACAGGTGCAAGGTCAACGCTTTAGTTTTACTATTTCGTATCCTCCCCTTACTAGAGCAGACTTTGCACCAGTGATGGCTTTCATTATGAAACAAAGAAATAGAAAAGATAATTTCACAGTAACCTTTCCAAGCTTTCTAAACGCACAGGGCAATGAAACAGGCACTTTGTTAGTAAATGGTGTTCATTCGGTTGCTGACACAACTATAGCTATAGATGGGTTCGCAGGGGATGGAGCAGGGCGATTAAAAGCAGGTGACTTTATTAAGTTTGCCCATGATAAAGTTTATATGGTTGTCGAAGATGCAACATCATCCAGTAATGCTTCAACAGTTACAATAGAACCACCCCTTAGAGAAGCACTAGCGGATAATAGTGCGGTCACCTATGATTCAGTACCTTTTACAGTCCACCTAACGAGTGACGTTCAAGAGTTCGCAACAGGGCAAAACGACAAGAATGGAAACTTATTATTTAATTATGAGTTCGATGTAATAGAGAGTTTGTAAATGGCTAGAGGTCTAACAAGTGCAGTAAAAACAGAACTAGCCACAGGAAATATTGAACCAGTTATTTTATTAGAATTAGGTTTCGGAACTCCAGTATATCTAACAAATGCTAGTTTCGACATAACATCAAGTGTTTCTGGTAGTTCAAGACCTTGTGGTCAATCTTTCTGGTGTAGACCAAACCTATATATCCATAGCACTAAATGAAAATATAATTAATGATAATGTATTTGTGTATAGAGGGTTTCTAGATGCAAACCTTGCACTAATAGCTGACCCATTTCTCTTATTTTATGGAACAATAGACGAATATAAAATTACCGATAACACGAAATCAGCAAGTATAAATCTAACTGTAACGTCACATTGGGGTAATTTTTCAAAACAAAGTGGGCGTACAACGTCAGATACTTCACAAAAAAGATTTTTTAGTGGCGATAAAGGCATGGAATTTTCCGCTTTGACTGTAAGTGACATCAAGTGGGGTCGTGTATGAGTAGTATTCATTTATATCAAGCAGAAAAAA
>VTLG01017232.1_pt1 | contig 10745 bp, 12 predicted proteins | sample 4694571 | NCBI WGS metagenome assembly VTLG01 (sample SAMN12604809, study PRJNA352737) | marine metagenome | biome: ENVO:00000447; feature: ENVO:00000209|ENVO:00000569|ENVO:01000036; material: ENVO:00002151; isolation source: viral sequences binned using virsorter ... | reverse complement strand
CAGGACGAACTTGCAGGTCTTATGGCACAGTTTGAGGGTGGTAATACACCTGCATGGGCTGCAGGTAGTATGCGTAAAGCAAATCAAATTATGGCAGCTAGAGGATTAAGTGCTTCCTCTATGGCAGGACAGGCAGTTATACAGGCAGCAATGGAAGCTGCACTACCTATTGCACAAATAGATGCAGGTAACAAACAACAGATGGCATTGTTTAAAGGTGAACAACGTGCTAAGTTTTTACAAATGGACTTTGACCAAGCCTTTCAAGCTAAAGTTATTAATGCAGCTAAAGTTGAAAATGCAGCCAACATGCAGTTTAGTGCAGATCAACAGATAGTAATGGAAAATAGCCGACTTGTAAATACAATGCAGTTAGCTAATTTAAGTAATAGACAGGCTCTTGTACTGGCAGAGGCAAGTGCTTTAGCTAACCTAGACATGGCTAACCTCAACAACAGGCAACAGGCAGAAGTAATAAACGCACAGAACTTCTTACAGGTTGACATGGCAAACATGAGTAACAGGCAACAGGTTGAAATGTTTAAGGCACAGTCTCGTATAGGTGCATTGTTTTCTGACCAAGCAGCAAGTAACGCAGCAAAACAGTTTAATGCATCCAGTGAAAATCAAATGGAACAGTTTTTTAAACAATTACAAACACAGGTACAACAGTTCAATGTTTCACAAACAAATGCTATGGAACAGTTTAATGCAGGACAAGCAACCGCTATATCACAATTTAATACACAAATACAAAATCAACGTGACCAGTTTAATGCACAAAATCAACTTGTAGTGGCACAGTCAAATGTTCAATGGCGTAGACAAATTGCTACGGCTGACACTGCAGCTACTAACAGAGCAAATGAAATAAATGCACAATCTGCACTTGCTGTATCACAACAGGCTTATCAAAATTTATGGCAAGAAAGAGCCGATAACTTTCAAAGGGCATTTACAGCAGCAGAAAATGCAGCACAAAGAGCAGGTCAGATGGCTTTACAAGAAATGCAAATTGCAGGAGAAATAAAAATAGCTGAAATAAATAATAATGCACAGGCAGCAGCTAACATAGGGGGTTGGGTATTTGATACTGTATTTGACGCTGTAGCAGGGAGTTAATAATGAAAGATGCATCAACACAAATATACAAAAGAGTAAACATGTTAATTGATAATATGGATGATAGTGAACCTAAAAAAGAATCAAAGGGTTTATTAAACCGTACTAGTAGAGGTATATCTGTAGAAAGTAATCAAAACAGTAATGAACCTTTAATGAAAGTTGTACAGTACGTAAAACAATTTAGAAAAATGCGTGAGGGTATAAAAAATGGAAAATGAATTAAGAGGAGCAATGTTAAATGCTTCTATTCCAGGTGAATCACTAACTGCTGAATTGGGTGCTTATCCTTGGCAAAGACCGTCAGAACATCCAACAATAGATGAAGCTGTAATGTTTTATTCTGAAAAATTATCTGACCCAAAAGCATCTTCTGGTTTAGCTGCTTTATTAGACAGTGGCATAACGATAAAACAAATAGTTAATACAACTGTTAATTCTGCAGTTATGGAAGGTTTTCATAGTATAGATGTAGGAATACTTGTAACACCTGTATTAGTAGAAATGATGTCGCTTATAGGAGATGAAGCAGGTGTAAAATATACAACAGGTTTTGAAGAAGATGACAGTATAAGTGATGTTGCACGACAGGCTGTTATACGTAAAGTAGCTAATAAATTTGCAGAAAAGGTAGAAGATACAAAACCTGCAGATATACCACCTTTACCTGCAGAGCCTGTATCTAATGGTCTAATGTCAAGACCATCTCCTGCTATGGAACAACCAACAGAAGAAGGAGCAATGTTATGAGTATGGGTTCTATGTTATTTGCTCAATTCTTAGGTGGTATGGCAAAAAGGTCTATGCAAAGAAAAGATGAGGCTAGAGAGGCATTACGTGAACAAGAAAAGTTTGAAAGAGAACAAAACTTCATTAATGCTACATGGGAAAACCGACAGCGTTTTTTAGATAACATGGCAGAACAAAAAAAGAAATTAGAAGAAGAAAAAGAAACAGAAAAATGGATAAAACAAATAACACCTCTTGTAGAAGATGACCCACAGTTTGCAGCTAAAATATATCAAAATTATGGAGCAGAAGGTATACAAGATTGGTTAAAAAAAGCTAGAGAATTAAAATCAACAGGTGTAAATATTGTAACCACTGTAGAAGGACAAAAAATAGCTAGTCCTTTAATTAATATGCCTAATGTAGCACAGATGACCTCTACTTATCAAGGTATAATTGCAAATAAAACATCTTCTTCTGAAGAAAAAGCTAACGCAGAAAAAAATTTAATAGAAATAACAAGAATACAAAATATTGGAAAAGAAACAGAGGGAATGTCAATTTCACAAGCAAATGGATTACACACATTAATAAAAAAATCAATAGATAATAGATTAATAGCAGATGCAGGAGAAAAAAATTTAAAATATACATATAGTGATACTGGTCCTGTACCAGATTTAGATAAAGGTTATTATAAATGGTATAGAGAAACTATTCCTGCTTTAGTTTTTGACCAACTAAAAACTTATGGTGTAGAACGTCAATACTGGAATAATTTTTTAGATGTATATTTAGGTGCAACTCCTATTGTTGGTAGTGGAACAGATAACAATCCAAACAGACCAGAACAATTTACAGTAATTAGGTAAGATAAATATATGGCTACGTATAATGTTAAAGGTCCAGATGGAACAATGTATACTGTTGAAGGACCAGATGACGCAACAGATGAAGAACTTATTAATTCAGTTTTAAGAAGACTTGAAACAGAAAAAAGAATAGATGTTCCAGACAATCCTATTCCTGACCCTAACAAAGCAATGATGCAAGACGAAGATGCTTTTGTTAAAACACAAGAAATAGATAAATTAAAACAAGAAGACATAACATATGACGCATTAAAACAAAACGATTTAATAAAACAAGCTGCAACTCGTTTTGCAAATAGCCATTTAAAATATGAAAACATAGACCCCGAAGATTCTATAGATGAAGTCATAGAACATTTTAGGAAGTTTGATGTAAATGAATTAGTTGCTGCAAGTGACTATGGTTATGTAAGTGGTTTAGTTGCAGACAAAAAAGAACAGGATATAAACGACTATAAAATATTATATGCTGCCTATGAAGCATTGCCTAATTTTTATCAAGAGGGTAGTGCTCCAAACGCATTGGGCGATTATTTAGAAGGTCTATTAAAAGCTCCCTCTACCTATATAGGTTTATTTTTACCTGCCACTGGTAAAGCTGCAGGTCAAGCTGCTGTACAAACATCTAAACTTGCACTTAATAAATTGTTAGGTGCAGCCGTAAGAAATCCAATTAAAACTGCTATAATAGCTGAAGGAATAGGCGGTGCTGCACAGGACGTAGCTGCACAAAAAACATTAACAGAAGTAGATATACAGGACGAATATTCTGTAGGTCAGACTGCCGTTGCAGCAGCCATAAGTGCTGCACCTGTTGCTCTTGTACCATTTTTTGTTAAAAAGAAAACTGTTTCATATATTGAAAGAAACACAGGAAATATAGTAGAACAATCCTTAGATTCAATAAAAAAGAGAACAGATGAGGCAAACAAAAGTGTAGATAAAGTATTATCTAAAAGTGATAGCACACGATCTGTATTTATTGACACAGCAAACGTGTTAAAAGGTATAACAGGAAATATTAATGTCTATAAAGATGCAGGTATTGAAGAACCTATTGAGTTAGGGCTAACTGTAGATAGATATAAAAATATATTAGGCGGTTTAACAGAAATACTATCTGAAGGTGGTGGACTACTAACATTTAAAGATAACATAACAGGAAAAGTAACAAAAGAAAGAATAACTGAAGGGCTTGCACGTAGTTTAAAAGAAATGCAAAAGGGAAAAACCTTAGATGCATTTGAAGAAAACTTTGGCAAGCTTTTAAGTAAATACGACATAACAACAGATGATATAGCAAATATTTTTATGTCTGAAGTATCTGATGCAGCTAGATTATTACAAGCAAGTGGTCAAGCTAAGAAAGATTTAACTGCTCTACGAGGTTTTACAAATAATCTTAATGAATTAGCTAATTTTGATTTGTTTGGTTTTGATGTAGAAACAAGAAAAGCAATAGAAAAAGCTAACAAAGCTGCACAAAAATCTGATGTACGAGAATATTTAGATAAGGGTTCTTTTGGAGATTTATCTGGAAAATTACGTGCTGTTGACCAAGCTCGTCTTGCATTTATGACATCACAGGTTGGTACAACTGTACGTAATACTGTGTCTGGTTATGCACGTGTTTCATTTGATGTGTTAACACGTTCTTTAGACAACGGCATACAAAAAGTTACAGGTAAAGCACCCTTAAAAGCTAACGATGATATATTTTCTATATTTTATGGTCTTGCTAACAGAAAAGAATCTGAAGCTGTACGTGAAATATTTCAAATGGGATTTGGAAAAGAGGCATCTAAATTATTTAGAGAACTGATGGACGTTACAGATGCAACAAATGGTAAGGTATCTCGTTTACACGGTGTATCAAGACAACTAAATGCGTTAAATACTATATCAGATAATATGTTTAAGACTGCTGCACTAACAGGCAATTTAAAAAGACAACTTAATGTTCTTTACACAAAAGCTGTTAATGAAAGCGATGCCTATGCAAAGAAGTTTGGTAGACCGCCAGAGGCAAAAGATTTTAATTTAATTGAGATTATGAAAGATGGCAGATTTAATGATGTGTTTGGTACTAAGGACGGTAAAAAAGCGTTAAAACAAGCAGTTGAAGAATCTTTATATTTTACATATCAAAGATCACCACAAAATAGCGTATCTAGGGCTTTTACACAAATGGTTCATTCTGTACCTTTCGTTGGTACACAGTTTGTACCTTTTCCAAGATTTATGATGAACGCTATGCGATACACCTACGAGTATTCACCTTTAAATTTGGGAATGTATAGCGACATACTTGAAGCAGGTATTGATGTTACTAAACGAGTAACAGGTGGCTCACCAAATGATGAAGTTGTAAAGTCCTATGAGCAAGCTGCTAAAGGTTTAGTAGGTATGGCAGCGTTGTCGGGTGCTACAGCATTTAGAATGTCAGAGTTTGCAGGTGATAATTGGTATGAGGGAAGAACAGATTCTGGTGCTAAATATGATTTAAGACCTATGTTTCCTGCTGCTCCTTTTTTATTTTTTGGTGATTTAATAGCAAGATATTTAAAAAATGAACCTATGTTTGAAAACAAAAAAATAATTCAAGATGCTATACAGGCACTTACAGGAGCACAGTTTAGAGCAGGTATGGGATTACGTGTACTTGAATCTGCTGTGGAAGAGTTTAATTCGGGAGACCCTGCTAGAGCAAAAAAAATGGCAGCAGAGTTTGCTGCAAATACAATAAGTACATTTACAATACCTGCTACTGTGTTTCAAGACACATACAATACATTCTTAGCACCTGACGATGAAAGAATATTACGTGATAATAATAGTGACAGTATGTTAACCTTAATAATAAATAGGTCTTTAGCTCGTATACCTGCTAACTATGCTTTAGAAAAGTACATTGAAAAAACAGTAGGAGATAAGATTGGATACAAAGCACCTAGAGAGTTTCAGTCAGCTACGTCAGAAGAAACAATAAGAAGAATAACACCGATAACTCGACAAACGCAAGGTATTCTGTACAGACAAAAAACAAACAAGTTTGAAGCTGAACTATCTCGTTTAAAAATATTGCCATCGACTGTTTACAGGAGAAGTAGAAATCCTGATGTTGACGATTTGTATTCCGTTCTTATATCGCAAGCTGTAACAGATTTTTTAGTACCCTACATTGAATCAGACGAATATAAAAACATAAAATCATACGACAAAGAAGGGTTATCTAAAAAAGATTTACAAAGAAAAGCGTTAGGAACTAAAATAACAGAGTTTACAAAAATGGCTAAAGAATCAGCAGTAAAGGCATCCGTAACAACAATAGGTCAACCTATACAGAGAAATAAATTTGAAAGGTACGATAGCACTATACAAACATTAGCATTTGATGAGTATCACAAAAGTTTATTTAAACCTAAAGATTTAGATAAATATAACTATGAAATACTTTTAAACTTAGCAAAAGAAGCAGAAAGTAAATTTAGTAGAACACAATTCTAACTACCTACTATCGCCACTACCACTTATCATACCTCGTTTTTTTCTACCTTGCAACTTTGTCTCATTCTCTGATGCAATCCTTCCAAGAGACATGCCTAAGTCATCGGCTAGTACAGCACAGTACCATAGCACATCACCTATCTCACTTGCTATATGTTCTTTCCATTTATCGGGTAAAGAACTTGTGCCATCCCTCACTAACTTTTTAACCTTATTAGCTACCTCACCTGCTTCCCCTGCAAGTCCTAGTGCAGGGTAAAGTATCTTGTGTGTTGCAGGATAAATTGCTGTTGTCTTTGCCATTCTTTGATACGAATTAAAATCCATTGAATATTTCCTTTCTAACCAACCGTTAACTTCATCTTGTAGTGCTTGCTCATGCTCTGGCAGTAGACCTGTTCTGCTCATACTTTTGTACCTTTCTTAGTTTGTCAAAGTAGGCTTTGTTAAAACCTCTCTCCCATTCACGAAATTGCATCGTGTCTTTGTGGAAGGGATTGACTATCCTACCACGATGAAAGTCATCTACACCTCTCTTATACTGTATAATAAGAGGTGCATCATATTTACCTAAGTTATGTCTTGCTCTATTGTTTTTCATTTGTTTTTCCTATATTAATGTTACCTGAAATTGATACACGCTCACCACTACTTTTATAAAACGGAAACACTTGATGTAACAAAGTAGATGGAAACATAACCATGTATCCTTCAGCTTCTTTTTCCATATTGTACGCAAAGGTTTTGACCTTACCTAGTATATCTGTGTAGGTAAATGCAAAGTTAGATATGTGATTGTCTGCATTTGAATCTACAGCTATAGGTAGTTTGCGTTGTTCCTCATAACTTGTAGGTATCTTTAACCATATCACAAACGAGAATACTCCACCGTGATCGTGTGGTGGATTAAACTCATGTTTCTTCTGGAAGTTAACCCAAAAGCTTTCTAAGTTCCATTGGTCTCCTTCTTTTATTACCTGTCTCCAAGGAGCACCATAAGACTCTATGTGATTACCTATAAAGGCAGGTAGTACCTTTTGCATAAAATCTTCTAGTAATGGATTAGTTGTATCTAGTCTAATGCTAGAGTTAATATTACCTGCTAACTCACCCTTCATGTCTTCTGGTTTCTTTTTAGCTTCATCAACTACTTTCCATATATTATTCATTATCTCTTTAGGTAACATTCCTTCTACTACACCTACATTAGGCAGGTGTCTTGGCATTAATTTCATTTCCATATCACGCTCCTATATCTACAATTTCACACACATCACCACTACATGCAAAGGTTTGACTACCTGCTGTGGTGTCTTCTTTTTCGTAGTCCATTAACCTATTCCAATCTATATTGGTATTAGACTTACTCAACATAGCATGATACTCTTCCTCTGTACAGTCTTGATATGGTGCTTGTTGGTAAACATGGTCAGAGTGTGGTAAAAATGACACACCTGACATAGCATCAAAGTGATTGTATACATATGCACCTACCTCTACCCATTCGTGGTCACGAACCGTAACTGTACAACTAGGTTTGTGTTCACACCAATGCTCTTGGTATTGCATCCACATACGTAACTGTTGTACAGCAGTCATGTTATTACGTGTAACAGAACCCTCTGGTGATTTCATAGGAAAACTAAATACCGTAGTGGCATCAGGCTTCATAACGTCAGGCTCATTAGGTACACCCATATCAATCATAAAGTTAGTGAGTGGGTCTTTGTTATCACCACGTACAGTTCTAATGTAGTAGTCGCTGTGTCTAGCATGTATACCACTTGCACTGTCACATAATTGTGACACAGTACCACTAGGTTTTACGCAGGTAATAGCTGTAGACTGTGGTATGTTCCATTTTTTAGCGTACTCTTTGTTTGTGTCTATGGCTACCTGTTTTAGATTAGGTAGTATAGTACTTAACTTACTTTCCTGTGAAAGATAATTTAAATTACCATTTGTAATTTGGCTATCCATAATACCTGTAAGAGATACACCTAATAATCTTTCTTCTTCTGTGTTGTCACTCCATACTTTACGTAAATAAGGAAATTTAGTGAGTGTGGCTTGTGCTGTACCTAAAATAGTAGCTATCCGTACTTTACGTTTTAAGTCACCTAAAGAATCGGTAGCACGTATAATTACTTCAGTTAAATTACAAAACTGATAGGGTCGTAATATTATCTCACTGCATGGGTTACAGCCAAACTCATAGTTTGAGTCTCTTCTACCATTCTTCTCTGCTTGCTTCTTAGCAGCAACCCTATTAAAGATGCCACGTTCACCAGACTTAGATTCAATCAGTGAAGTCCACTCACGCATAAATGTTTCAGCATCTGGCTTGTCTGTATAACTAACAGAGTTGTTAGACAGTGCCATGTGTGGTGCAGTATCCCACCACTGTCCTGACTTAGCCTGTCTCATGCGTATATCAGATAAATTAGACAGTGAAATCATAGCTGATCTACGCACACCACCAACCACTACTACCTCACCTATCTTACACATGAGAGAGTGACAGTCATAACTTGTCAACTTTTTACCTGCACTATTAGTAAATAGATTAATTGTAAAGTTAAACAGATCAACCAAAGGTGCAGGTCCACTGGCTCTACCACCAAAGGTTTTAAGCCTAGCTCCTGCAGGTCTAACTTTACTGACATTGTACGTGGGTATTTCTCCTGCATACAGTAGGGCAATGAGTTGACGTAGACCTTTTGCCCAACCTTCTTTACTGTCTTTAATGACTATTGTAGTGTCGCTTTTAAACAACTTTTCTGGTATTTCAGGTAACTTGTCAATATATTGACGTTCTACAGAAAAGCCTACACCTGTACCACACAGCAATATATACATAGCTTCATCAAATGATTTAGGGTCATCTACTGGTAAATAGCTACAGTTGTACCCTGCAGTGTTGTCTCTATCTAAAGCTAGTCCTGCAGTCATCAATGCTCTCATACTAGGCATAACCTCTAGTCCTAGTATAGCCTGTTCAATGTCAGCCTTGTCTTGTTTAGAAAACTTAACCTTGTCGTGCATGTAGTCTACATAGCGTGATACAGTTTCACTCCATGTTTCTCTACGTCCTTCATCGTCTAGCCATCGTGCATAACGTGACGTAGCTATAAAATTTTGATAGTCTGTTGGTAGCATATTGTTCATGTTTATTACTCCGTAATAGTTTTAATTGAATGTATCTTAATACCATCTATGTCGTAGATGTGTTGCTCTAAACTTTGTTCTATTTCTTCATTGACCATTCCATCAGCAGGTACAGGATATTCTTCCTCGTCAATATCAAGAACTAAAAATACTTTAACTCTCATTGTCTTGTTTCTCTGCAATCATTAACTCAAGATACCAATTAGCTTTCTTTAAGTCCTCTACACCATTCTTGTATCGGTATCTCCAAAGATATTTCATAACATTACCTTGTAGATAATACTCAAACCCTTCTCCTGTAGCTGCACGTAAGGCATCAATACACTCTATACCGTACTTGTTATAGTGAGGTGGGTGATTTACCATGTCTTCATCATCATGTAACGTCATTCCATTTATTGTCAGTGTATCTACCATATTAAGCACTCCCATCTGTTTTACTGTTAAAATTTAACTTTATCACATTTCCCTCTTTTGTCAATACTCTTTTTCTTTCCTGTAAATCTTTTTTGTAAAAATTATATACGTGGTTTCTAAAGTTTACATCTTTTTCCATTAAAGGCACTGAAGCACAAACTAAATTACAAAACTCTAGCAGACTATAATAGTCATCTTCATGTAGAAAATCTTGTTCTGCCATATCAATTCCAATCTTAACCTCTCCTGTCCATCTAAAATTTTTGTCAATAGTAGGAGAGATAGTTATTATAAAGTCTTCTTCATTAAAACTCAACATTACTTTTTCTTCTTCGTTGTCTTCCATTTAAAATTCCTTTTTATTTTAGGACAAGAAAACTTTATAAATTTTGGATGCTTGTCTTTTCCTTTTTCTTTTAACCACTCTTCGGGAATAATACGATCATAATAATCAAAATCGTGGCTATTGCACCATTGATAATAACGTGTCTTCGCTCCCTTGCGTAGTCTACGATTACTGTTTTCAAAAACAAAGCGTATGTCTAACTGTGGATGTTGCTTCTTAATAGCAAGATGCTTCTTTCTATCCGCAGCCGTAAACATACCCTTTGTTTCTATTATTATTCCATTACTTAACACAAAGTCAGGAGTGTAGGTTCTATATGTAAGGTCTTCCCATTCAATCTTTAGAGCTTCATATTTATATTTACACTTTAATTGTTTTAAATAGTCAGCTATCTTTAGCTCAAGACCACTACGGTATCCGTACTTACGTGCAGCAATGAATTGTTTAGCGTCCACTATGCGTATTCCTCTGAGAGAGATATATAAGACACTATCTTAGGTAGTTTAGCTTGAGACTTCACAGCAGGTCGTTCAGTCAAATCCCAACATTCCTGTCGGTATGAACAAAACCTACATGCACTATTT
>VTLG01009152.1_pt1 | contig 10746 bp, 7 predicted proteins | sample 4694571 | NCBI WGS metagenome assembly VTLG01 (sample SAMN12604809, study PRJNA352737) | marine metagenome | biome: ENVO:00000447; feature: ENVO:00000209|ENVO:00000569|ENVO:01000036; material: ENVO:00002151; isolation source: viral sequences binned using virsorter ... | reverse complement strand
TAATTTATAGAGATCATCAACTTTTCCATTTGTAGCATCATAAGCTTCTATAAATGGTTTGTAAAAAGCAGGGTTTTCCTCTGCAATCTTTTTTAATTCTGAATTAAGTTTATTACCTTTAACTTTAATATGTCTGATGTACTCATCAAACTGTCCACCTTGTTGGTTCATCCAACGTACAGAAGCATCTATATCTCCTGTAGCTTTTACTTTCTGCCACTCTTTAGCTTTACTAACAATATACCTATTAACTTCTACTTCTTGTCCAAGTAGATTCATCTTATCTAATATGATATTATGCTGTCTAACAGTGTCAACTTCAGTACCTAGCAATTTAATTGCTGAGGCAGCGTCTGCTACATTATCAGCAGCTTGCTGCGTGAGCATAGCAGAAGCTCTCATTTGATTAGGATCAAAGAGGGTTTCATATGCATTTTTAAATGCTTGAGAGGCTATAGTCCACTGCTCTTCATCTAGAAATTCATTAGAATTAAAGACTGTTGACTTCATATCATCTACGATGAACTCAAACTCCTTCAATGGAAGGTCAGCACCAAAGATAGCATTGGTCAGATTGTCAACTGACCTATTCATTTGTTCTGCAGTGATGGTTTTACCATTTACCACAGCATCAAAGTTAGGTGAAATCGTATCGAATAGCTGATCTAACTGCTTAGCACGTGCATTACCGTCTATAGCATGTAAGAAATCTCTATTAAAAGCTTCATTAACTACAGCAGCAGCTCTACCATTAGCTGTATCTAAGTTGTTCTGTATCTGAGTATGGTTAACTTTAGCCATCAATGGATCAGGCTGTGTGTTAATTGTAGCTTTACCTGCATCATCAGGTCCAAGATCGTTTACAAATGCATTGTATACTGTACCTTCTGGATCAGAATCTAAAGCCCATCTCATTTGCTCTAGTTCAGCAGCCTCTTTAGCAAGTCTACCTTCATCTATAATTTCTGTTAATGGGTTATCATATTGATTAGATATAGCTGCTCTTGTTTCTACAGCAGCTTGGGCAGCTTCATCTCTAGGAATAATTTTAGTTTTTCTAGCAAATGCAAAAGCAGCACCAAGTAGTTCAACACCACCAGCAAGACCTGCAGATTCATATACATTTTTCTTCCATCGTATATCAGGACTATCTCCTGCTCTAGTAGCCCATGGTATATCCCAGCCTAGCCAGTTGTTAAGAGTAGCTGCCATATTATCATCTGTTTTTGAATGAGATGAAATTGCTGCAACTGCTGTATCAGCACCTGTCCAAGCTGATACTGTTCCTAGTGTTTTAATATAAGAGGGTAGTGCCGCTGCTTTAGGTATAGCAGCTCCTGCTTTTACAACAGCAGAACCACCAACTAAAGATGGTATAATAACTGAAGATGCATCACGTAATATTTTATGACCTGGATGTGTTGAACGATATGAGTTATCATCCCACCACTGATCAATTGGTTTAAGCCAAGGCACAAGACCAACAGCATCTGATACAAAGTCTGCAGTTCCTAGTACAGGTTGTAAAGCAGTCTCTGCTACACCTCTAATAACATCACCAGCATCAGAGAATTTATCCTCTTCTTCAGGTTCAGCACGTTGAGCTTCTACTTCAGGATTTAATTCTCCTTCTATCTGACCTTGAGCTTGTTTCTCTCTGAAATCTAATTCAAGTCGATTAGCTTCTGTTTGTTGTTCAGTTTCCTGTATAGGTCTATAAGGATCTGAATGCGAATAACTTTCATCCCACGGCATATCTATTCCTCCTCTTTAATTCAGCATAAGCGTTAGGGTTTAACTTCTCTGGAGAATGGAATCTTAATGAACTTAGTTTATCTGAAGTAAGTGACTCATAAACACCTTCCATTATAAAACGTTCGTCAGGGTCTTGAATCTGTTCAATCATTCTTGGTCCTTCTTTTTTAAACAAAGCTTCAAACAATCGATCTTGTATATCTGGAGTAAATTTTTCGTCCAAAGATATACCAGCATATTCAGCGGCTTTAAGGAGTGATTCAGGTGTGAACTGATATCGACCTACAGTAACCATCTGACCTTGTTGTTGATAGGCTGAGAGTTGACGTATACTAGCAGTTGTTAAAGACAAACCAATAGTGTCATAACTGTTACCTTTTTCTGTCATACTATAATCAGTACCAGGACTGAATACCTTTCTAGCTCTATCTATACTAGGTTTCTGGTAAATAGGATTCCATCCACTGTTACAGGCTGCTTTATTGATATCACAGTAATTCCAAGACTTAAGAAGTCTAACTGCTTTAGGATGTATTAAACCTGTAGTTTTCCTCACATCAGCTATATACTCCTTAGAATATTCAGGTATCAAAGGTGTACCTTCTTCCTTAGCTATTCTATTATAGTATTGTATTTGAGCTAATTCAATATCTAATCCAGAGACAAGATCTCTTGATTCACTTGATAGAACTGCAGAACGATTTAAAAGAGTAGGTCTTTCTCCTCTAGCAATTGCTTGTGCTTTTTTCATTAACTCGTCTTTAGATACAAGAGCTTCATTATAAATAACACTTGGGTTAGCATGTATCTGCCTTGCACTAGCTTCTATTGTACTTTCAAGCGGCTCTCCAGAACCTCTTAATCCAAAGCCAGAGAATATATGTTGATTAGTTCCTTTGTCCCACTCTGGATTCCAAAGATCAGTTTTATCTTGAATCCTTTTTATAATATAAGTTCTAGCATGCTCATAAGCTTTAGCGTGACTAGCACCTTCTTCTCTTGCTATTTTATATTGTGCTCTAGCAGCAGTTAAAGCGCCTCGTTTTGCAGAACCACGACTAAAATCTGATCTACCTGTAACCTTACTTGGTATTTGAGATTCTAATGCAGCATCTATATCACCATCGAGTGCTACACCAAAACCTCCGGCTTCAGGGAGATTCTTATTATGCTCATTAACTTTAGCCATTATTGCAGCTGTAGCTGTTGGAGAAGCGCCTAGTTCTTTAACAAAACTTGCATTAACGGTTTCACCACGAAGCATTCTAGCATTAACTATAATATTAGCTTGTGCATCATTAGCACCTGTTTGTGCTCTTGTTATTTGATCACCAACGAATTGAGCAGTTTTTGTAAGATTTTGAGCTTGTGCTACTGAAAGAAATTTAGACCATGTTTCAGGTTGTATATCAGGAGTCTGAGACAAGCGCTGCATCTCACCTAGTTTTTCTAAGTCTTTTGCTCGATGCGTTGCATCTTCTATACCAGCTACAGCTATATTACGTTTAGCTCCTTTAGCACCAGCATCTTCAATAGCATGCCATTCCTTTTCGTAATAATCTTTTACTTTAACTGGTTTAGACTGACCTCTAGGAGTAAATTCATGTTCTCCCATATCTCTTACCTGTTCCCAGGTGAACCTTCCTTTCTCTAATCCATGTACAAGCGCACGTGTGACTCGTCTACGAGCCATAGAAAGGTGAGCACCAGAAGCTGGGCTATCAGTTGTATGTCCAGCATAATAATGTATAGATTTTATAAAACCATCACCAGGTTGTCTTACACCTTGTTCATCAGTATCAATAAAGTCACCAATCATAAGAATTTCATCTTCAAATTGATTCTTTATTGCCTCTTGCATTTCACCTGTTCTTTTCTTGCTACGGATCTGAACCCGAGCATCTTCCATTATTTTATAACCACCTGATAATGCTAACATCTTAGAAGATGGAGCATTCTGTAAGCCCATCTCTCTACGTCGTTGAGCATCTAATAGTTGAAGAACAGTATCTACTTGAGAACCTTTAGCACTAGCTAAATCTACACCATTTGGTACACCAGGAAGGTCTACTTTTGTATTCCAATTCTCTGCATAGTACTGACCCATACTATAAGCATAGCGTCTAGCATCCTGTTTAGCAATGGCTACAGCTCTATAACCACTAGTATTTCGTACTCTATTTAGAATATCATAATCAACACCATTAAGCTGTAATTCTGTTAAAGCAGCTTCACGCTTAGCAGAGTCAGCCCATACTTCATCAGTAATATCTTTAAGAGCATTCAATCTTTTCAGACCGATGCCTGTTTCATCCCATAACCCTTGGGCAAAGATGTCAGCATCTTCTTTTCTTTTCTTATCAAATGCTTGATAAAACTGATAACCAGATTTAGTTAAAGCAGTTAACTGTTGAATCTGTTTTTCTTTAGCTCTAGTAGCTTGTTCTCTACCTTTAATTAAGGCTTCAAAGTTTCTTTGTTTTTGATTTTGGATTGTTTCAGCATAGGACTGGGATAACACGAAGTTATCTCTCATGTTCTTTGCTTCAATCGCAGCATTAGTTGTTAAACCTTGGACTAGACGAGCAGATTGTTTTTGATTCCAATCAAGCTCGTCCTGCATGTGCCCTAATACTTCTCTACCTTCATCAAGTATTTTTTTAGAAGGATCAGGGATATCTACACGGTTAGATCCAAAGCCTCTTTGTTGGGCGTACCCTTGATACAATAAGGCCATTTAATTTAATTAGGTTGTTGTGATGACTTCCATGTCGACATCCAGCTTACTGTAATCGACTCCATAGAAACCACCTTTTTCAGTTTGACCAACGGCGTCTGTACGACCCATTGCTATTAAATCTTGAGCAGAAGTCCCTTTATAAGTAGGACCATGTTTACCATCCATTCTATATTTAAATGTGTATTCAGGTATACCAGATGGTGAGGTGCCTACACGGGTTATATCATATTTTAATCTATCATCAGATCCCATAAACATACTACCAACTTGTAGAGCCATACCGAGCCAACCAGCTCCGCCGCCTCCGCCGCCGCCAACATCTAAAGCAGGTCTAATCTCATGCCACTGCTCTTCGCTTGGAGGTTTAGGTGGTTCTACGATCTCAGGTTTCGGTAGTTCTATAGGTTTACTCATCTGTGGTGGTAGAGTAGGTTTACCCATCACATTTGCTTCTGCCTTCAAATCAGCTCCATACTTATCTAACTTAGCTTTTTGTATATCTGCCTCATACTGTCCTCTAGCAGACTTCATAGATTCTCTTAATTGTCTACCAGCAAATTTAGAACCTTTCTCTTGTCTTTCTACAGCAAAGTTATATCCAGATTCTTCTCTAGTCAACTGATCAACTAGCATAGCCTGTATACTACCTTGTTCAGCAAGAGCTGATTGTAAATTCTTTGCTGCACTTCTACCAGTCTGACCAGAAGCTCTTACCTGACCTTCTTTCTGCAATCCTTCTAGTCTAGCACCTATTGCTTTATTTATTAGAGCAGATCTTTGACCTTGTATTTTCTGAGTAAGATCTCGTTTATTAAAATTAAGATCCATTAAACGTTGTTCATTCTTGAATCCAATTTCAACTAGCCGTTCATTATATTTTCTATTATTATCATTTGTAGTTATCTCAAGAGCTAATGAATTAAAACCTTTTTGTTTTTCATAAGATTGTATACTAGCATTATAAGCTTTTAATTTATTATTATAATCATAGATACGCATTGCCTCTTTATCTTGCCACTCATTAATAGCGGCTTGATTTTGCATCCGGCGGATGCGTTCATTGTTATTATTCTCAGCTTTGAATACAGAATCTTGGTATAGATAGTTGTTCTGCATAGCAGACCAATCAAATTCCCATCGATTCGTCATCTCTCGTTTTTGGTCACCGGTGAGGCCACCGCCTCCACCACCTCCTCCTGACATATGATCCTCCTAAATGTGTTTGGTTATTACGGAATACTCATTATCCCATTTAAGTTTTCTAGCCAGACCCTTCCGGGTCCATGCTTCTATAGAATCACAACCTTTACTTTTAGCAAAGTATTCTATAGTATCAAATAAACCTATCCATGCCTCATAATCATGTCCAGATTTTGTTGACCAAGTTATAATTCTAAATACTTTCTTTCTTGGATAAGTGATAATCTCACCAACTAAGGCGCTTTGTATTTCATGATTAGTATAACCTATAAATAAATGCTCTTTATTTTCAAGTAAAAGCTTTAATACATCTTCTGGAAGCATTTCTCCATTAGCATGTGTTAAAGCTTTTTCTATTAAAGGTTTAACTTCAATCCAAATATATGGTATTTCATTTGGTTGTACAAGTTGCGCCTGATTGATCATGTTCGTCGGTAGAAACGGGGTGAATAAACTCCTTCCCATGCTGATGAAGTTAAAGCGATAGGAAAGGGTGAATCGCTAAATACTCTTAAAGTATAATTATCAGATTTTTGGTGTATAGGTACAGTGAATACATTTTGTGTTTCAATAGGTACATCATCACCTAAATAATAATTAGCCTCTTGTGTTGGGCTTAATGTATACCATTGATCTATATAGATTTCAACACTGTCAGCAGCTGTAGTAACGTTTGCTGATGTTGTAGCAGCTGCGGGTGCATTAGTAAATGTAACTGTAACTTGATCTGGGTTTTGAACGTGATCGGCAATAGTATAATCGGTTCCAAGTATTTGCTTAGCACCATTCTTCTTGACAATAACATCGGCTTTGTCTTTTACATCAAAGTCTGGTGAGAATGCTTTATTAGTACCATCACCTGTGAACGTCTGTGTAGCAGCTTGTACACCTTTACGTTGGAGTTTGAAGCCTACAACACTAGATTGACCGATTGAAAATTTCATTCTAGCAACAGTTAAAGCTGCAGTGTAATCAGATAATTTACCTTCAGGATCTTTACGATAGTATACTTTAGGTAAAGTTATATCATAATTGTATTTATAACCTACATATACGTTAGCTGCTTGTGCGGCTAAATCTTTCTTTGGTACTGTAAAATAATTAACACTATTAACAGTAGCACGACCTGGTGTAATTGTAAAACCAGACTCAGTAGTACCAGAGAAGTTAGAGGTAGCATTACCAGCAATAACAATAACAGGTTCAAGAGCTGTCAAATTGCTAAAAGGTAATGTACAGTATGAACCATCATATATAACGGCTGTACCTGCAGCATTAGAACCACCTCCACCACTGAATGTTACAGCTGGAGGGTTGGCAGGATCATACCCTTTACCAGGATTCGTAATTGTAATACCAGTAACTTTATTACCTGCAACTATAGCTGTACCAGTAGCTTGTGTTCCACTAGCAGGAGCTGCAATAGTAACAGTTGGAGTACCAGAATAACCTGATCCTTCATTAGTAATAGTTACACTCTCTAATGGATACTGAGAAACTGCTGAAGTAGCTTTATAGAAGTCCATATGAGGGTTAACCTGCTGTCCTTCTGATGTTACAATAATAGTTTCTTCTGGTGTTTGAGTCATTGTAGCACTACATAAGTTATATCTAGCAGCTCCGCCTGTACCTGTTTTAATTACAGTATACATAGTATCTGAATCAACTTCTACATAATGTACATTACCAGGTAACTGCCAGTTAAACCATGTCTGCATTATATCTTTCTCACCGTCACTGTATGTACGATAGAAATATACCTTATCTAAACTATTACCATACATAGCTATAAAGCTATTCTGTGGGCTAGCTGTTAAACTAGTTACAGTAGCTGGTATATATTCAGCAACAACACGTCCTACATCTACTACTTTAGGTGCTTGACCTGCTCCTTGTGGTAACATACCGAATACCCTGGTAAATCCAGCTGTATCGTGTGTCTTACTTATAAAGTTAATGTGTGTACCAACGTCAACAGGATCTATATTTGAATCCATACGATAGTTAGATATACCACGTATCAAAGCTGAACCAGGTGTTAAGTTACCCTCAGATGAGAATAATATAAACTGTTGATTCTGGCTGAATAGTAATAAACCAGCAGCTGTAGGCACAATAGAATGTAGTGTAGCAGGTCTAGTACTAGAACAACTAATACCAATAGGATCAGCATCAGTTGATGATTGAGCTGTAATCATATAGAAGTTAAAGAATTCCCCTGCCTGACTCATTTCTACATTATCTGCAGCTAAGAATCCTAACCTATTATTATAGAAGAAAGCTTGTTGTAATTTTTGATCTATAAATCTAGGATGTTCATTAGTATTATTATCTCCTACTAAACGAGGTGTACCAAAGACACCAACTACTCCATCTGAATCTTCTATAACACTAAAAGTAAATGCATTCTTAGCTGTATTATATAGCTTGTGTGGCATTGTAGTATTATTTAAACCAGCTGATGAACCAGGTCTTCTAGTCTCTGTCCATATACCAGGTCCACTAACTGAGTTAATAGCTTCAAATTTAGCGTAATAAGTATCAGATGCACCTGCTGTGTTAATAAGCTGTACTATACGTCCATGTTTAGTTTCAGGTGCTAATTCAACTGCATTGTCTACATCATCTTGATAAGCTTGAAGAGATGCACCACCTCTACCTCCTGCTACAGACTCAACTGTAAAGGCACCATCACCAGTAAGTTCTATTGATGTACCTATTATCTCTGCTGTTATACCTGATACACCATTTAAACCGCCACTATGTCCACTATAAGTTCCGCCTGTATTAGATCCATCTTTTAATGCAGTGAGTATATCATTGGCACTCATGAATGGTGTTACATCAGCATCATTAGTAGCTGTATCACCAGCTTTAGTCTGCAGTGTACAGGTATAAGTTGTTCCACCTTTCTTTATTACTACTTGATATTTAGAACTATACTCTACCAAATTAATACGAACAGTAGCTACTTTCTTTGCTGTGAAGCTTTCAGTAGCTCCAGCTTGTTGAACAATCCTCTGCTTATTAATAATGATAGTAGTATCTTGAATAGTAATTAAATCATAATCAGTAGCATTTACAGCTGCTGTCTCATTAACACCAGATGTACCATCTGATAGAGTTATACCAGTGTTAGCTTTACCTAGATATTCCCTTGTATTTGCTCCATAGGTTACAGTAGCTTTAACACCATCAGTTGTGTTCCATACATGGATTTCACCATAAGCACTAGTAGCTTTACCTACTATACATCCTATGTATTTTTCATCAGAGTCACGATTATAATAAAACCATTTTGCGTTATCTAAATCTGTATTGTCAAAAGCTGAACTACCATCAGTCAGCTCTTGTATAAATTTTAAACCAGGTCTTTTAGTTAAACCAAACGTAGGGTCTGGATAAGCATTAAGAGCTTCCTTAACTTGACCTGGCATTTTCTTATCATCAGGCTGGTTCGAAACACCACCTAGATAATTTGTTACTGTTTGTGTTACACTTGCCATTAGCGATATAGGGCTTGATAGGGCTTGTATGAATCATATACTTTCTCTCCTCGTTTATGACCGAAGAATGTATAATCACCTTGAGTGCATTCATATTGCATAGCTTTAGATCTTAAATCTAATTCTCGTGCAGCTAGTATTTGGAATTGTTGTGGATCACCTACAATTCTACTAGACACAATAGCTGCAGCTTTAGCTACAATAAAATCTTGAATAGGTCTAGGTAGATCAACCCAATCAAATAACCATACTATATCACAACGTACTGTGGTCCAACCAGTAAGGGTAGTCCAGTCATAAGTATGATTTATCTTTTCATATAATTTACCATCTCTTCTTACAGTCTCGTAAGAATTATCTTTCTCATCATGTAAGTCTATCTGTAGTATATTATTAGCTATTACTATTTCACCATTTACATCTGGTGTCATCGGATAATACTCTTCAGTATTAAACGTCCAGCCTTCAGCCTGTACTTCTCGTGACACATTAAGTAATGTATCGTAAGCAATCGCAACGTCCGGGTTGGTTTGATCGAGGGTGGTTACAGGAGCCTGACCTACAGACGCCAGTATTTCATTTACTGCAGGTAATTCTTGAGCAGCGTTTGTAGTCGGGAAAGCCATAGTTAATTTATATAAATAAAAAAAGGGAGCCGAAGCTCCCCATATTATGCAGCGCGGTTTGCGTCACCGCTTGCTTCATTGATAGCTGGGCTATCAGCTTCCTGTCCTGAGTAGGATGTACGGAAGCACATTGTTTCTGAATATACTTCAGAAGCAGCGGTTGTACCGCTTTTTGTTTTTGATACTGAGTGCCTGATTGCACTACCTTTTAGCGAACCTGTACCATTAGTCCCGTACTTGTTACCAGCAGCGAGAGTTCCAGTTACAGTTGCTAGAGGTAGAGCACTAGCAGCAGCTACAGCAGCTGAACTTGTTCTAGGTACTGGACCTGTTGGTCCTGCAACGCCTTGACCTTCATTAGGTGTAGCGTCTGTATTACCCTGAGCAAGGACACTTAGATTAGTCATTAATTAGTCCTCGTATTCTAGTGATGTAACGTAGCCAACTACAGCAGTGTTAGTACCTGAGTCACCGGTAGCGATGGTGACTTTATCACCGACGCGATAGCCATTGCCATCAGCGGCGGCATCAGCATCTACTGCAATAGCTGAGCATTTGTTACTTGCGATAGTAAGATCTACCTTAAGACCTGTACCACCGCCGTCTGTTGTGGTTGCTTTATTATCAACAGTACCATTAGTACCACCAGCGGTTCCATCGTCACCAGTGGCAGTACCAACAGCAATTGTCGCAACAGCACCACCAGCTCTTCCCCATTCAACTGGAGGCTGGTTAAAATAAGTCTTAGATGTAAGACCTCTAATACCAGTAATTGGATGTGCTCTTGGCATATTACCTCCCCTTAAGCGGTTTGGATTTCAATTGCAGCAGCAGGGTTTAGAGTACCAGCACCCATTGCTAGACGTCCAACGATCAAGTCGCCTTGATACATTGTCTTAATGTCAGCTCCGGTTGTTTG
>VTLG01016053.1_pt1 | contig 10747 bp, 11 predicted proteins | sample 4694571 | NCBI WGS metagenome assembly VTLG01 (sample SAMN12604809, study PRJNA352737) | marine metagenome | biome: ENVO:00000447; feature: ENVO:00000209|ENVO:00000569|ENVO:01000036; material: ENVO:00002151; isolation source: viral sequences binned using virsorter ... | reverse complement strand
AAAAATCTGTGCTTTACGCTGATCCTTAGTTGCAGATATTTGTATTTTACTTATATATTCTTGTCTAGCCATCTCGTTTTCACGATTGACTTTTGCTACTGCAGCTGCATGTTGTCGGTTCTGTTCCTGGATATTGGACATTGCCTGAAAGCCACCAACTACAGCTGAAAGTATTAAGGTTGGTTCGCACATAATTTTATGAACTCTATAAGAGGGACACCATTGTAAACATGGTAGTTAATAAATTTAAACTTCAATAATTTAAGAAGTTTGATATGACTTTCATTCCGCATATCAGCGTGGTTAAATAAATAAGGATTGGATAAAGAATCTATCCAGCGTCGTGCTTCTCTTACAAGTGTATGTGGGAACTCTGTGCTGGCCTCAGTACAGAGCATCCATATAATATTCTCTGGAGTTACACCTGCCACTCCGACAGCCTTGCCGTTGGGAGCCTTAAAATATACACAACCACCATATGCTGAATTGAAATAAGACTGTAATATAACAGCCTCTGCACATAGTCCTGTAGTCTCTTCTGCCTCACGTCGGTCTTCTCGACGTAAGTTCAACCCTACATGGAGAGCAAGCTCTGGCGTGCAGGGTTGAATATACTTACCTTCGTACATGTCGTCTTTGGTTATAATTGCCATCCCAGCTTCCTGAGATTAAGGCGGTGGCGAACGGTCCTGGTATTTTTATAGTTAAGTTGTATTTGTTATTCTTCTTTTGTACAGGTACTCTTACTGATCTGTGTAGTGTAGTAGGAGGCTTACCAAATTGACTGGAGTTAGCTATCATACCTGATTCATACTGAACAAAGTCATCCATGTCAGCATATGTAGATTCTAAATGGAACTCCATAGGTCCAGATACACCCATGTTGAAGTTGAATCCTGAGATCCTTAAGTCACCATCGATATCTGGCATCCCTGGTTCTAATTGGAAATAATAGGTAGGTAAACCTATGGTACTTATATAACCATAACCTACAGCTATTGTCCAAGTCCTCATATCTACCCCTTCAAAGGTAGCTTTATTAGCAGGATCACCAGCAATTGTACTATACGTAGAATTAGCTTGTATCCATTGACCTGCGACACTGTTACCATTAGCATCAGTACCTTGTAAAGCCACTACATAGAAGTTACCAGGGGCTCCTAAGGTTGTAGTAGGACTATACGGTAAGGCTACATCAGTAAAATCAGGTCCAGTTACAGGTCCACCCTTAGGTGTGTAAGTAATCTCATTAGCTGCAGGTACATACATATTATCTAAATGACCTTCAAACCATCTACTGGTAGTTAAAGGAGATCCGACTGTACCTGTACCTAGAGTATAACTTCTACTGCTAGCAGCATTAGTTAAGTATTCATGACGATTTAATATATACTGTGTATCTTGATACGTAACAGTATAGAATATACCAGCTGAATAGAACATATGTTGTAATGTTCCATTAAGTGTCCAGCTATACCAAGCTGACTGGTCTCTGTTTTTACCTACATCATAGTACTTATAATGATATAGTGCTGTATCTCCTTTCTTACCAAAAGTAACTAAACCTAATACCTGTGTGTTAGCAGACATGGTTATGTCCTGAGGAACATACTCTGGGACTACCCTTGTTTGTTCCATAACAGTAGGAGGCGCTTCAGGTGTAGTCATCACAGTTTCCCATACTCTAGTATAAGATGCTGTATCAGACGTATACATAACTGAAGTACCCATATCTATAGGCTGGATACCAGTGCTACATTCATAGCTAGAAAGCTTCTTTAATCTAGCTGTCTTAGGAGTAAATAAATCAGATTCTGTAAAGAGTATGAATTGTCCATTATCACTGAACATCATCACACCTTGAGGTACAGGTAAGACGTGATTAACAAATGCAGGCTTCACATCTGACATCGTAATGTCAATAGGATTATCATCACTAGTAGTAAGAGCTGAGACAATGAAGTAATTAAAGTAATCACCTGGTCTGCTCATTACTATCTGTTCATCTGCAACTAGTCCTAGCCTGTTTCTGTGGAAAAATATTTTCTGAATATTTAGTCCATTAAAACTAGGCATTGGGTTGGTTTCATCGTCACCTACCTCACGATACTTCCAGTATAGATCATTACCAGCAGCAGTAGCTGTAGTTTCATCTAACTTTTTAAATGTGAATGTACCGTTTCTATTATTCACTAGTGCATGAGGCATGGTTGCTGGGTCTAAACCCTTGACCATCGGTGTACTAGCAAAAAAGTTATGAGGCTGTACTGTTTCTTCCCATTTACCAGCACCATAACTACCGTTATCAGCTAAGAATTTAAGATAATAATTATCAGCATCAGCATTAGCAGAGTTAGATATCTGTATGACATACCCATGCTTACACATGTTTGGTAAAGAAGCTACGTTAGGAGCTGTTTTACTTATGACATTCATACCTTCATTGATAGTACCACCTAAGAAGTTAATACTAGGTGCTGATGTACCATAACAATAAAGACCATTACCAATAACTTCTGCAGTAACATTAGCTAATCTAGGCTGTGAACCACTGTTAACAGAATCAGCTAAACCTTTCAAGACAGAAGCCATACTAGCTCTACCTTTGTCAGCACTTATCGGTGTTTTGTAATAAGCAATATCATCGATACCTTCAAAAGTTTCTACTGGTTCAACAGCTTCAACTGATACATTATACTTCTCACCTTCAACATCAATTTCAATATAGTGATCTTCAGCTGTAGTTTTATTAGTAGTTTTTATTATACCACCACTCTTTAAAGTAACTGTAGATGTATATCTAGTATGATAGGTTTGAGTATAACCTAAGAAGTTTTCAGCTGCTGTATTACCACTATTATCAAAGTTTTTATTTTGTGAATAAATATAATGATGACCTTGTACAGTAGCTGTGCCTTCAAGGTTTTCACAAACAGGCGAACCACCAGGTATTGTTACAGAAGATCCACCAGAAAATGAAAAGGCTAAGCCACCAGATTTACTCTGTGTATTATCTGTAGAGTCCCACGTTTGTCCATCATTTACAGTAGCTGTACCTGTAGCACCGGAACCTGGGGTTCCTGATCCTAATCCAACAAATGTTACAGTAGGAGCTGACGTATAACCACTACCTTTGCTAGTTATATTTACACCAGTAATTACATTACTTGCATTAACAATAACATCACCAGCAGCACCTGATCCACCACCACCACTGAAACTTACTGCAGCTCCATTAGTATAGCCAGTACCACCATTAGTTATAGTGACACCACTAATACCTAGAGCTTCGATTTTTAAACTAGTTGCACGGTAGTAAGTGTTAGTAGAAGGTGGGGTTGCACTAGTATATAATACATACTCAGTGTTGTAAGCTAGTGTATTAAGCTTAACAAAAGAATAATTACCAGATTGTATAGGAGCATCTGTAGTACCTGTAGTACCTACTACCTTCTTCGGGTTAGTGATTATAGTATAATCTTGTATAGATTGTAGGTCATACTTCTGAGTTGTACCTGTTTGTGCTAAGTAAGCATACAGGGAATCGCCTGAACTATTAGTCAGTGATTTCTCTGTACCATCAAATATATCCCACACTCTAATAGGGTGGGAACCTGTATTACCAGGTGTAATTTGTACTAAATATTTTTCATCACCATCCCTCAGGATCTCATACCAATACCCAGTTGATGTGGTGTTAGCAAGTTTATTAATGTACTCACCAGGAGGACGTTTCATTAAACCAAAGGTTACATCAGGCACTGCGTTATCACATACCCTAACTTGACCTGGATATTTAATTGTGTCTGGCTGTTGAGATACACCTCCTAAAAAGTTAGCGATACGTTGATTAACTGCTGCCATTACCTTCTCTGTAGTACTTTACTTGGTCGGTAAACACTAGCTGGATTAGTACGATAACGGGAATCACTAAAGAAATTATAATCAGCTTGATTATTATCATATTCTATAGCGTTAGCCCTTGACGTAGACTCATCTTGTGCAATGAGTTCAGCTGCTTTGGGGTCATTTACCATGCGGTTAGAAGCGATCCTACACGACCTAACAGTTATATAATCTCTGAACGGTTGTGGTAATTCTTCAAATTCAATCATCCATGTTATGTCACAATACAGTTTGTTATCACTGGTGTTGTTGAATTCATACTGATGAAGGAAAGTATCATATAGTTTTAATACACCAGTATCATACTTCCTAACTACATGAAAATCATTGAGATGCTTGAAGTGGTTAAGGTCTATTTGTAATACGTTATTAGGTACGATGCAATGTTTGTTTGCATCAAGTGTTATAGGGTATTCATATTCTGTATTGAAAACCCACCCTTCTGATAATACTTCACGGCAGACCTGCCGAAGAGTTTTCTGTGCAATAGCCACTTCGGGGCTTTGTACAGTTAATGTATTAACAGGTGACTCTCCAACACTCATCAATATAGAATTTACTGCATCCAGTTCGGTGGATGATCCATAAGATACGACTGCCATAGTTAAAAAAAAGGGGTACCGAAGTACCCCATAAAGAATATTTAGAAAGCTCCGTCTCCTGTAGCTGCGCCAGCGAAAAGCTCGACACAAGCTGCGGGATTAAGATAATCGGCTCCCATAGCCAAACGTCCTAGTATGACATCTCCCTGGTAAATCACGGATACATCACCACTTGTAATTTGGACTTGAGGTCCGATTGCTTCGACAACACCAGCTCCTTCCTTCTGGAAGATAAGTCCACAAGACTTACTGAAGTTACCTTGATTACCGTACTCGTTATTAATACCAGCAACTGAGTTGCGAGCATCTTCAAGGGATTGTTGTACGAAGGAACCGAGGTTACTACCTGCTGGTAGTGCAGGGTTAGTAGCACTTGCAGCACCACCAAGTTTAGTACCGTACTCTCCGAAGAAAGGTACGTTCATAGACTTGTAGATTTTGATGCCAGCAATCTCGTAGACACCTTTGCCTGACTGGATTGCATCACCCTGTGAATCACGGTTGACGAGGTACTGTCCAATGCCAGATCCATCTACACCTTTTATCAAAGCATAGTATTGGCGAGGGTTCAGTACCGCGACACGCCCGTCACCACTAACTCCCTTTTCATCAAGAGCAGCAGCAGCATCATAGAATGCATTGACAATTGCGTCAGCGTTAACTGCATCAGAAGCCTGAGCAGCTGTACCAATACGAACCTGTGTTCCACCTGGTTCTACGAAGTTAGTCGCAGATACAGGAGAAGCGGCACGAGCACCACGAGCGATAGAACGGAAGATTAGTCTGTCATATTTTTGCGCAAGAGCATATCCAATCTTCTTAGATATTTCTCCTCTCAATTCATAATGCGCAAGTGTCTCATCTAATTCATAGACGAAGGCACTGGAGATGAGAAGATCGTCAACTGTGATCGTCTTCTCTGCGACTGGTGGAGCACCGTCGCTGTTACCTAGTATACTATTTCCTGGAGTATGGAACTCGGCTTTGGTGTGACCCGTGTAGATGAACTGCAAAGATTTGCCGTTTCTTAGGGTACGCTTTGTTACCAGATCACGTGCGATTGCATTGTGCTGGAAGCCTTTGAACATCTCACCAGAAAACAGCTTCAAATATAGCGCCCTTGCATCACCAGTTGCATTCGACTGACCCGGACGGGTAAGCGAAGCCTGGTGGGCGGTAGACTGTTGAGCCATTTTAAGATTAAAAGTTTAAGTATTTACGTTCTCAGTACTGATTGTTTGATCAATTGTTGTGGTCTATCCCACCGTCTAGACGGCAAGAGGTATCCGCGTACGGGCTCTTACCAATGAATAGGGAGTCCGACACTGAGGTGCTCCCTATCCTATTTACAATGAAGTTAGAGCAGTTTCAAGGTCTATCTCTTCTGTCTCATTGTTCATGTAATCATCAACTGCTTTGGCAATCTTCTCACCTTCAGTTGGATCTTTAATCTCAGGAGATAGGTAGGTTACACTAGCTCTTGCTTGATCGTTTTGTTGTGACATTTGCCTCCTTTGCAGGTTGTAGTTGTTTTATCTGTCCGTCAAGACTGGCCAAAGTATCTGATAGATTTTGTTTTCTGCGATTGTATGCAGCTTCAAGTTCTTCTTGTTGGACTTTGACGTTTTGGATTTCTTCATTCACCTGCTGTAGTCGAAGATCGTTTAGTTGGTTTTCTGATACGACAACAATTGTACGTACAGGTGGGGATAACATATAGTCAAATAGTGAATACATTAATAGTCATTAGTAAGTGTACAAGGGCAGTCAGCTTTGCAGTTCTCATGGTAATGTAGATGAGAAACTTCTACAAAGGTGAAGAACCCCAGGACCAACACAAGGATGGCCCAAGGGGATTCAAGATACTTCATTAGAAGCTATATTTTGTGCCTATTTTGGTGGCCCAATTATTATCAGCGTCACCATCAGCTGTGACTACAGAGATTTCTCCATAGAATCCAAGCTTATCGTTCGCTGCAACTGAGGCTCCGATCTTACCTGACACTTGATTATCAGACTCATCAGCTCCGTCAGTTGTTAGGATGGCTGGGCCTCCCTGAACATACCAGTCCACTGCGCCTACAGAATTTTCGTAACCAACGTGAAAGTCAGTCACTCTTGATTCATAATCAGAACCTGTATAAGCTGCGTTGCTCTCTACGTTTACGTAGACTCCTGCGAAAGCTGGAGATACAGCGAGAGTGGAGGCGAGTGTTAGTGCTAGTCTTTTCATTAATAAAATTTAAGTAGTTTTCGTGTAAGGCACGCCGCGATACTTTAGTTGGATCTTTTTTTGCATTGATCTTTTCCTTAGTACCACACCCCCGTTCCATGATGTGGTTTCATGCGCTCTCATAAGAGAGTGAACGGACACAGCTGCCTGTGGCTTCTACTGGATCGACTTCCGAGCCGCCAATGTTTTTATTTCTTTTTAGGAGGTCTTCCTTTTTTGGTACCGTAGGTACCTTTTCCTTTAGGCATTATACTTTAAGGTTAGAGGCTTCTAGTTTACGGCGAACATCATCACGGTAAGATTCATCATTATCATAGAGAGGGTTATTCATATCTCTCACTACCTCAGCCATGCTTCGGTAAGTTTCTGTTGTAGATTTTTTACCTGTGATTAAGTTGGAGTCACGTCCAACAGCATCTTCATATTGTCCCATAAGTGCTTTAACTGCAAAGGTTACTGCTGCTTTATTACCAGTCTCTACGACTTCATCAAAGTTTGCAGCATCGGCATCAGACATGTTATCACTAGCCCAACTCATGAGCTCATCATAACCTTTCTCTCCACCTGCTATAGCTTTGACTTCTGAAATCTCCTGATCGTTAAGTACAGGAGCAGCTTCGGCAGCATTAGCTGTTTCATAACCAGCCTTCTGACGTACACCTTCAAGGTAAGAATCAACCAAAGTTTTGCTAAGGCCAGCCTTACCTAGTGTATCATACATCTCATCATTAAGAGTACCATTATTTTCTATAAAGTACTCATTCATTTTGAATGGATCTATTTCATTAGACTTGAAAATCTCACCAACTTGTTCGCCATAAAGTTCGTTGGCAGTATCATAATTAACAGCTCCATCCTCTGTGTATAATTCATACTCAGGTTCAGCTTCTTCTGTAGTCTCTTCAGTTGTTTCAGGCTTCTCACCTAGCTTCTTTTCTAGTTCAGTGTAAGCCTTTTCTAAATCTTCAGTGGTTTTATATTTACCAGCTAGCAGGTTCTCCTGCTCAGCCATCATCTTCTCACCAACTTCTAGATTCTCAGCATCTCTAGCTTCATTAGCTTCTTCAACTATTGAATCGTTAGTTGGATCGTAAGTTACTGTTTGTGTTGTAGGCATGGTGCGTTATACAGGTTGTGGTTGTTCAGCCATAGCAGGTCCCATTTGTTTCATCGCTTCAGCCATTTCAGGATTCTTAGATGGGTCCATCATAGGGGTACCAGCTAGTTGACCAGCTTGCTCAGTCAATGATTGCATCTGTGCTTGTTGCTGTGCTTGCTCTGTTTCTTCAGCCATCTCTTCCATAGTCTTAACGAGGTTGAGAACATCAATACCTTGAGAAGCAGCGAGACGTTTGATAGCCTCATCAGCATTAAGGTAACGAGCTAAAGCTTCGGGTCCCATAGTCTGAGCGATAGTAGTAATGAATGCTACTAAAGATTCACGGTCTTGTCCACGACCTAGTGCATTGATACCAGCCACAATGGTTGGTCTCACTAGGTTCTTGGGTACAGTAGGAATTTGTTTAGTCCTTTGTAGGATATGCATCTTCCTATTTAAGTATGGTATTAGGAACTCAGTGGTAAGTAGACTGAATAATCCACCGAGCTGTTGCTCTAATTCCATCTGTGTCATTCGAACTTCTTCAGCAGTAGTTCGTTCTGACTGCCTAACATTAAGTATTAGGAAAGCTTCAGACAAACGTTTCTCAATAACGTTGACTAACTGAAAGGCTGTCTGGAAGTCTGCTGTCTTACCAACTTGTACTACACCCACGTCATCAGGTCTACCTTGAATGATAGCACCGTTACCAGCGTTAGCTAGTGTGGCAGGTTTAGTTACAGCTGATGGAGACACAGTAAAGACTACCTTAGCAGCTGCTGCACTACCCTCTACAAGGGCTTGCATCAATGCTTCTAGTGATTTAAGATCACCAAGATACTCTTCAACTCTAGACCTTCCATAGTCTTCTCCGTCTACAGTTACGAAGCGTAGAGGAAGCCAAGGACTTTTATCTTTCGGAGCCTTACCGTCACTACCAGGTATGACTACATCATGTACTTCTTGGAACCAGGTCCATCCTTTCTTACCTAGTTTAATACATGTATACACATCACAATCTTTTCCTTGTGATTTACTGTCGTCAACAGGACTCAGTGGATCTATAGGTAGGTCCATTGGTAGTAAGTCTTTGCTGATCTTCTCTTTCGTTACTATCTCGACAACATTTCCGTCACCATCTCTTTCCACCACGTATCTGTTAAGAGGGTACATCTTCATACCTTCTTTACCCATATATAATAGGGCATTACCAGTGACTACAAGGTGTTTAATTGCTGAGAATATTTGAACACGATCAGTGGATGCTGCAATGCTATCCATAATCATACGTTCAATCTTTGCAAAGCTGAGATCTAATTCACTCTTTGCTTCTGCTGGTATCTCAACTCCTAACTTAGAATCATCTAGCTGGAGTTTAAAGAATGAGGTAGAAGGTGGTAGTAATCCTAACATTAATTTAGATGCTAGTGTTACTACACCCTTCGCTCCTACTGACTGCCACGGTGTTTCAAACTGGGAGTAAGCAGGAGGTGTCTCATTACGCATAAGCATTGCTGGAATTGTTAGCTCAGCACATTCATATGCAACGTTAAGAAATTGTTCACGGTCTGTAGATAGTTTACTATACCTTTGCCGTGCTTTTTCCATCATGGAGTTGCCTTGGGTTTAGCACCACCTACGTTTACACCAGTGCCAGTACCTCCTGTACCTTTAACACCACCTGTTGCAGGTTTCTTAACAGCAAGCTGACTAGTACCCTTGGCTCTAGCTTTCTTGTTGATCTTCTTACCTGTAACGCTAGTTGGTTTTGTGGTTTCAGGATCTACTGTCTTAGGACCAGGTGTTGGAGCAGTAGGTGTATCTACTGGTGTCTGTACTACTGGTTCTGGAGGTGGAGCTGGGGTGGGAGCTTTCTGGATTGGGGCTGCAGAAGCCTTCGGCATTCTTGGTCTGCTAAATAAAGGTCCAATACACATAATTAATTATCCGATAAGTTTTGTTTTAATAGTCTTATTATAGATATCTGACCTGCTCTAAAGGCGATCTCCTTATCGGAGAGTGTATGGTCAGGGAATTTATCTGGAAACTGCTGGTCAAGGTCATCAAGGAAACGCTCAAGGCGTCCCCACTCAAGCGTATTTTGGGAGGTTTGTATTTGCATGTTCAAAAAATGCAGGCATTCTTGCGTTCTTGGTGGCAGAAAGTTCGGGTGCTTTGCCTTCGTACATTAGCCGATCACTAGAATCGGTCCAAAATTTTCTATCTAAATATTTGTCCTGGGTATTTCTACCTAGAGGTTCCATAATCCAGTTAATGGTGGCCTTCCTAAGGCGGTCCAAACTATTACTAGGAAGTAAGCCCAGCTCGTCACATACAAGGCTGTTAGTGGCCACGTGTATTTGTTCGTCTCGACTGATGTCGGCGCTGACAGTCCTAAGACCACTATCGCCGTTAAAACGATTGAAGGGAAGAAGGACAAAAAATATGGCTCGCTCTGCGACCAGAGCCTTTGTAATAGTGTGATCAGGGTGTGCGATCCATGCATCTCTTAGTTTAAGTGCTTCTTTTTCTGCTTTTTCATCTGTACCAATGGCATTTGCTATGTAGCCTAAAGCTAAATCATGCCTTTCTTCATCTTTAACATTATCTATTAGTAGTTCTCGAGCACGTTCGGGAATAGTCTTTTCAAGACCTTCCTTAATGAAGGTACCAACTGGTAACTCCATATGACGTATTGCGAGAGCACGGTAGATGGCTGCTTCAGAGCCTTCGCGGAGCTTGCCTGCTGTGGTCTGTACTGGCGACCACTTTCTTTTTCTTGCGAATAGTTTATCATAAGGTGTTGTTTTCATTCTTGACAATCACATGTAAGGGGTTCTTTTAAAATCCCCTCCAAGTAATCATTGACTTCTGCTTCATCTAAGGCAGCATATTGGCTACTCTTAT
>VTLG01006779.1_pt1 | contig 10747 bp, 13 predicted proteins | sample 4694571 | NCBI WGS metagenome assembly VTLG01 (sample SAMN12604809, study PRJNA352737) | marine metagenome | biome: ENVO:00000447; feature: ENVO:00000209|ENVO:00000569|ENVO:01000036; material: ENVO:00002151; isolation source: viral sequences binned using virsorter ... | reverse complement strand
GTAGTAAAACCAAAAAAAACAACAGCAAGAAAAAAGTAAATGGCACTAACTGAAGATGCTGACACCTTGAACGTATATCTAAACGACTTTGGTGTAAGTTGTCAGATTGGTAGTGGAACTGCTTTTAAAGGTATTTTAGATAAACCTACAGATGTGATTGGTGGTGGTCTTGCTACATCTGTTGAATATTTATTAACATCAAAAACTACTGATGTTACATCTGCTTCTCGTGGTACATCAATATCTGTTGATTCTACAAATTATACTGTTAGAGAAAACTTGCTTATAGATGATGGCAGTTTTACTACACTATTATTGAGCAAAGTATAATGGCAGATACAAGACGAGAACTAATATTAGCAAGGATGAAAACTAATCTTGATGCTATAACAAACGCTACTGTTTATAGATCTAGAGTAGAGCCTATAGCTAGAGGCGAAGCACCAGCAATAATAATAGAACCTATAGATGATAATCCAACAGATACTAACTTTTTTGATAAATTAGATTGGTCGATGAGAGTAAGAATATCAACAATTGTTAGGGCTGCCGTACCAGATGACGATTCTGATACATATACGCAGCAAGTTCATCTAAGATTAATGGCAGATCAAACAGTAAATTCGTATGCTTTGGATTTAACGCCAGATCGTACTGATTTTAGTTTGGTTGAAGCTGATGTACCACTTGGTATAATTAGTCAAGATTTTATTGTGCGTTATCGTACAAGTAGATCTGATTTAACTGCTGCATGATTTCATGGCTAAACTAAATACAGAAGTACCTAACCCTGGTGAAGGTGGAACTTATACGTTCGATCCAGAATCAGGAAAATGTACACTAGTACCAGAAACCGATTCCTCCTCTGACAATGGCTCTAACAAGAACGACAAAACTACTAGCGAAGATTGAATCATCTTATGGGAGTAATCCATCTCCTGTAGCTGGTTCTAACGCTATACAAGTTACTGATATAGAAGTAACACCAATTGAAGCTGACAATGTACAGGCAACTGCTTTTCAAGGCTTTTTAGGAAACAGTACAAGAGGTACTCTGCTTGCTAATAAAAGAGTTGCTGTATCTTTTGGTGCAGAATTGTCAGGATCAGGCGCAGCAGGTACTGCAAGTGCCTTATCACCTTTACTAAAAAGTTGTGGCCTTTCTGAAACAGTTGTAAGTTCTACATCAGTTACTTATGCTCCTGTCAGTGCATCGTTTTCTAGTTGTACAATACTTTGTTTTTATGGTGCTACAAGGCACGTTATAACAGGGTGTAGAGGAACAGCAACTATTTCAATGACAGCAGGTCAGTTTGCCATGATAAATTTTGAATTTACTGGAATATATAATGCTCCTGATAGCACAGCAATGTCTGGTACATTTACAGTTGCTAATCAATCAGCAGCATTAGAAGTAAACGATACAAACATAACGACTGCAACATTTCATGGTGCTACATCTGAAAGAATTGAATCCTTTGATTTAGCTCTTAACAATGAAGTGCTTTATAAAGAAACAGCATCAAGTCAAGAAGTATTGATTACTAATCGTGCGCCTGGTGGAACTGCTGTAATAGAGGAGCCTGTAAGAGCTACAACTGATTACTTTGCTAAGGCTGTTGCTACTGCGACAGGAAATACTTCTATTGTTCTTGGTGCTAGTGCAGGTAACATTATTACTGTTAATGTACCGCAGTGCGATATAACAGGAGTTACAAGAGGAGACACTGGTGGGGTCAATAGCTTGAGTTTACCCTACTTGGCATTACCTACAACAGCAGGTAATAATGAGCTAAGTATAGTAATGACTTAATTTATGGGACTAGTATTTAAAAAAGTTACTGAATATGAATGGGATGTAACTGTACAATCACCCGACAAAGGTAAGTTTAAAAAAGAAACATTTACAGCTAAATTTAAAAATGTTGGTCGTAAAGCATTTGCTGATCTCATAGATGCTGGTGATGAAAACTTTGTTAGAACTGTTCTTGTTGGCTGGTCTGGTATAAAAGATGATACTGGCAGCGATCTTGAATTTAATGACGATAATTTTGAAGCTATTCTTGATAATCAATTTATTGTTTTAGGTATTATCAAGGCATATGGCGAAAGTATGCAGGGAGCTACTGAAAAAAACTAAAACAGGCTGCGAGGTATTGGGTACAAGGTGATGTTATAGATGAAACAGTAGAAGCATTAAAAGCATTTGGTGCTACAGAAGAACAAATCGCAGCCGAGACAAAAAACAAAAGAACTACTGATTGTATTGTTTGGGAAGAAAATAGAGAGATTGTTAATATGTTTTGGAAGTTATCTACGCAATGGTATGTCAGTATGGCTGGATTAACTGGCATAAACTATAAATCTTTGGAATACTTGTGTAAAATATATACAGTTAAAGATTCTGTTGCTATGTTTGAAGGAATACAAGTAATGGAATACGAAGCATTGAAACTTATGCAGAAGGATAAAAAATAATGGCTGGAAAAGAAACTAAGTTAGATATATTAGTTGGAGTACAAGGCACAGAAAAACTGCGTGGACTTACTAGCAGTTTAAAAAGACTAAAAGATAATTCAACATTAGCTGGTAAGGAAAGTAAAAAATTATTAGTAAATTTACAACAACAAAAGAAAACAGCAACACAAACTATTAGTGGTACAAGATCATTATCTAATTCTTATAGACAATTAGCCAATTCTGTAAAAATAGGTAGTAGAGAATTTAAAATTGCTACAGCAAGGGCAGAGCAGTTAGAAAGGAGATTAAGAAAATTAAATACCACTGCAAAAAAAGGAAAAGGTGGTTTAGGTAATCTTGCAAAGATAGGTGGTACAGTAGCTGCTGCTGGTGTCTTTGGTGGAGCAGAAGGTGCAATTGGTTCTGCAATTGGTGGTGCTTTTGGTGGTGTTGCAGGTGCTGCTGTTGGTGGTGCTGTTGGAGCGCAAGTAGGTCAAGTTACTGGTGCTGTTGCTGAAATTGCAAAATATGATGCTGCTTTAGAAAAACAAAGAAAGGCTTTAAAATTAGTAATTGGAGATACAGATAAATATAATAAAGCACAAGAATTTTTAGCAAAAACATCTAAAGAGTTAGCAATACCTCAAGATGTTATCGTCAGACAATTTACATCACTAACTGCCTCTGTAAAAGGTGCTGGACTGTCAGTAGATGATGCACAAGACTCATTTTTAGCAATTGCTTCTGGTATAAGAGGTACTGGTGGATCGCTTGAGGATATGAAGTCAGCCATGCGAGCGACTTCTCAGGTATTTTCAAAAGGAAAAGTGAGTGCAGAAGAGTTGCGTCAGCAATTGGGCGAGAGACTCCCTGGAGCCTTTACATTGTTTGCTGCCTCAATGGATAAAACTCCAGCAGAGTTAGATAAAGCACTAGAGCAAGGAAAAGTAACATTAGATGACTTTTTAGGTTTTAGTGAAAAGTTATTTAGTGAGTATGGTGAAAATGCAAAAATTCTTGCACAAGCTCCCGAATCAGCAGGTGATAGATTACAAACTGAGGTAAGTAATTTAAAAGATAATCTTGGAGATTTATTAAAACCAATAGGTGCTAGTTTTCAAACAACATTTGCAGAAATTGTTGAAAATATTAATGAAGCAACAAAAGCTCTAAACAGATTTTTAGGTGTTGGTACACAAAATGCAATAGACAAAGCACAGAGAGATTTAGAAAGAGCAAGACAAGAAATTATAAATGCAAGAGGAAAAGATTCATTAGATCCAATAACGGGTGAAAGATCAAATTTGCAAATGGAAAGAGCATTACTTAATTATCGGAATGCTATTGATAATTTAAGTAAATTACAAACAGAATTAGGAAAAACAAAAACAGGTGTAGAAGAACTAGATGATGCAGGGAAAACTGCAACTAATAATTTGAAAATAGGTATGCAATCTTATTTAGATAGCATTAGTGATGTTAATAAACAAATACAAGATGCAACAGTAAATGCATTCAAAAAAATGGAAGATGCTCTTGTTAATTTTGTAATGACAGGAAAATTAAATTTTAAAGATTTTGCAAGATCAATAATCGCAGATATTACAAGAATTTATGTTAGACAAGCATTGATAACACCTTTGTTAGGTGCATTTGGATTATCACCTACACCTACACCTGCCTCAACATCTGCTAAAGGTAATATTTTTGATAAAAATGGTCTTATGAAATTTGCAAAAGGTGGAATTGTTACAGAGCCTACTTATTTCCAATATGGCGGTGCTGGTAAATTAGGTTTGATGGGTGAGGCTGGTTCACCAGAAGCTATCATGCCACTAAAACGTACATCTTCTGGTAATCTTGGTGTTGAGGCTGTAGGTAGCGGCTCTACAAATGTTGTAGTTAATGTAGATGCTTCTGGTTCTTCTGTACAAGGTGATGATGACAAGGCTTCACAATTTGGCGAGGCAATCGCAGCAGCAATACAAGCAGAAATTGTTAATCAACAAATGGCTGGAGGTTTATTAACTTAAATGGCTGCTTTTCCAACTACTGTAGCACCTGATTTTGGTGTTAGAAAAATATCAAAACCAAACGTGCGTATTGCACAATTTGGATCAGGTTATTCACAAAGATCCACGTTTGGTATAAACCAAAATTTAAAAGTCTTTAATCTTACTTTTACAAATATTACTGAAACAGAATCAGATGAAATTGAAACTTTTTTAGATGCTCGTGCTGGAGTAGAAAGTTTTACATTTACACTACCAAATGAATCAAGTAGTAGTAATTATATATGTAAAGATTGGAGCAAAACTAATCCATTTGCAGATAGAGCTACAATTAATGCAACATTTGAAGAGGTAGCAGAAGCATGACAAGTAAACAAGTTTCACCATCATCTTCAAAAATTAGTGAAGAGATACAAAAGCTTGAACCATCAGCAATCATAGAATTATTTGAACTTAAATTAACACTTGCTGTTAATGGTGTAGATCAAACATATTATTATCATGCTGGAACTAATGAGTTGAAAAGTAATATTGTTTTTAATAGTGTTACTTATGTTGCTGCACCTGTACAAGTAAAAGGATTTGATAAAAAGACAAAGGGAACATTACCTCGTCCAACCTTTTCTGTTGCAAATGCTAACAATGCTATAACAAATTTAATGCTTTTATATAGTCCTCTAAATGCAGAACTTAAAAGGATTCAAACTTGTAAAAAATTTCTAGATCCTGTTAATTTTTCTAGTGGTACAAATGCAACAGCAGATACTGATGCAATTTTTCAGACTGATGATATTTGGTATATAGATAGAGTTGCAGCAGAAACACCTGAGATAGTTACTTTTGAACTTACAGCCAGAATTAATTTGCAAAATCTTAGATTGCCAAAAAGACAAATTGTTGAATTTTGTCCTTGGAAATATAGAAGTCCAGCAGATGCAGCACTAGGTCAAGCAGGTAGCGTAGAATGTGGATATAAAGGATCAAAATGTTTTGATGCAAATGATAACGAAATTGTAATTACAGATCCTAATCTTAGTGAAGCGGAAAAACTGCAACAAAAACAAGCTTTAGATAAATGTGGTCACAGATATTCAAGTTGTTTATTACGTTTTAATGAAAAACTTGGTAAAGTGCCTTTTGGTGGATTTTTAAATGCAAGACTACAGATGTGATGATATTCAAAGAAGCTGCCAAACAACACGCAATAAAAGAATCACCGAAAGAATCTTGTGGGATTGTGGTTAATGATGTTTATTATGCTTGCAATAATATTTCAGATATACCAGAAGATAATTTTGCAATACACCCAAAAGATTTTTTAAAAGCCAGATCAAAAGGTAAGCTTCAATATATTGTTCATTCTCACCCAAAAGGCGGTAATGCAAGCAAACCAGATAAAAAAGCCTGTACAGCTACAAAGATACCTTGGTACGTCTACCTTATTCCACAGGATACATGGCAAACTATAAATCCTTAATTGGCAGACAATGGCAGTATGGGGTTTTTGACTGTTACTCTATAGTGCGTGATTATTATGCCTTGCTTGGAATAAAGTTACCTGATTATGAACGTCCCAAAAGTTTTGAAACCTGTAAAAGTATTTTTCTTAGTGATGCAAGTAAACTTAATTTTAAAGAAGTAGATATAAATAAAAGAAAGCCTAATGATGTTTTAATAATGAAGATATGGACAAAAGAACCTATGCATGGTGCTGTTTTTTTAAAAAATGATATGATACTACATCAAAAATTTGAATCTGTGAGTTGTTCAGAGTACTTTAACCATTATTATAGGAAAAGAACTGTAGGGTGTTTTAGATATGCAGCATAAAATTCTGCTGCTAGATGAATTAGGTGAGAGATGGGGTAAAACTCATGTGTATCATAATTTAAAATCACCTAGTGAAGCATTGAAGTTACTTTATATAAATTATCCTGATTTAAAAAAATATTTTGCTACTGCTCATGAAGATGGAATAGGTTTTACAGTTGTGCAAGCTGGTGAGTTTTTAGGTTATGAAGATTTAAATTTACCATTAGGAAAAAATGATTTAGTTATAACACCTGTTATTTCTGGAAGTGGTGGAGTTGTAAAAGCATTAGTTGGTGTAGCTTTAATTGTTGCAACTGGAGGACTTGGAACAGCTTTAGGGTTAACTGGTGCTGGTTCTGCCACATGGTTTGGAACGAAAACAGCCTTTTTAGCTGGTGCTGCTGGCAAGCTTGGAGTAGGTCTTGTTCTTATGGGTGTATCAGAAATGATTTCCCCACAACCACAACTACCTACTTTTGATGCTCCTTTATCTGGTTTTGGAGGTGGCCCTGGTGGTATTACAAGAGGATCTAATGGTTCGGAAAGTTATGGTTATACAGGCGCAGCAAATACTGTAGGGATTGGTAAAACTATACCTGTGGTTTATGGAAAAGCTTTAGTTGGTGGTCATATTTTAAGTACAGATATAGAAATATCACATGATGCTGACCCTTTAATGACATATATTAGGCCACCTAATTTAAATTCTGTCCGTTTTAATGGAGAACAATTAGAAGGTAAATATACAAATGCTGGTGGAATTACGGCAAGAAGATTTAATGATACAAAGGAAAGTTTAGGTGGTAAGGGGTATTTAACATCTAATAAGCATATAGATTTAGAAAAAGAGGGTGGGCAACAAATTGCACAAATAGAAGGAGAATCAAGTGGTAGTACTAATGTAAAAAAATTTCAAATACTTTTTCACGTTACTGGTTTAATTGATTTTGTAGGAGAAGAAGGAACAACAAAAATTGATGGGTTTATTACCTATGCAATAAAGATAAAAGAAAAAAGTAAAGGCACTTTAGTTTTAAACAGCCAATCAACTATTCAAGGCTTAACTACAACAAACCAAAATTACGCTTACATCGCAAAACTACCTTATCAAAAAATATCAGGTAAAGATAACTATAAAGTGTCTATAGAAATTATTGATACAGGAGTGGCTTTTGATAAAGCATCTCTTATTATAAGACAAGTAGGATATAACTTGAAAAAGAAGTAATTATGCCTTTAAATTCAACGTCAGTCATTAAAGTTGTTGATCTTTTATGTGAAGGACAAATTGAGGGTATTGTTGGAGGGAAAAAAGGTATATTTTTAAATGAAACACCAGTAAAAAGTCCTAAGACAAAAAAATTAAATATTTCTAATAAACATTTTAAATTTGAGTTAAGACAAGGTACAAGAACTCAAGCACAATTAAAAGATTATCAAATAGGTGGTGCTTCAAATTTAACTAACATTTCAGAAGAGATAGGAGAAAATTACAGTGAAACTGTAAATGCTAAAAATAAAGTAACAGACAGAAATTATGGTGCAGGTAGAAAGATAATACAAATAACAGATCCACAGACAACATCCGTAGAATTTTTGTTTACAATTCCATCATTGTTTTGCACTGCAATGGAGGGTATTGCAAAAGGTCAACTTTTTAATGCAAAAGTAAGAATAGAAATTCGTTTGAAATCAAAAGGTACTGGATTTAATGAAGTATTTGATAAAACTTTTGAAGGTATTTCAACTTCCGAATATCAATTTAAAACACCACCAATAGATTTAACAGAAGATGCTGAAGGTAATGAGCTTCAAGCACCTTTTACAATAAGAATTAGAAAAATTACTTCAGACAAAATAAAAGGAAACACTGGTGAAGAAGATTATGAAGTGAAGAACACTGATTTTGAAGATTTACCTAAAGATACAGCATTGGAAGGTACTAGAGGTAATAGAGTGTTTCTTACATCAATGATTGAAAGACAAGATTTTAAAAGTCGTTATCCATATACAGCTTGTGTAGGTTTATCTATATCAACAGAAGCCTTTTCATCTCTACCCACAAGAGCCTATTTAGTAAAAGGATTAAAAGTAGCTATTCCTCACAACGCAACTGTAAGAGATGATGGAAGTTTAGAATTTAATGGAGCATTTGATGGAAGTCTCTTGCAAGATGATAATGGTAAGATTTTAAAACAATGGACAACTTGCCCTGTTTGTATTTTTTACGATATGCTCACAAGTACAAAACACGGAGCGGGTGATTTTATAAAAGAAGCAAACACAAGTTGGGTTGATTTGTACCCACTTGCTCAATATGCAAATTATCAAGTAGACACTTTAGAAGGTAAAGAGCCGAGATTTGCGATAAATACTGTAATAGGTGCGCAGAATGACGCTTATAGGGTCTTACAACACCTTGCCAGTGCATTTAGAGGAATGACATATTGGGCTGCTAATACAGTTAATGTAGGAGCAGATCATGGTAATTTAGATCCTGATGAAGATGTTGACCCTGTTCATATTTATAACAATGCAAATGTAATCGGAGGCGTGTTTAATTATTCTGGATCGTCTTTAAAAACAAGATCAACTTCAATAAGAGTAAGATATAACGACCCAGATAATTTATATAAACCAAATGTAGTTGTAGTAGAAGATTATGAGTTAATTACAAAGTATGGTTTTCAAACAAAAGATTTAGTCGCTTTTGGTTGTTCTTCTAAATATCAGGCAGAAAGATTAGGAACTTGGATGTTAAAAAGTGAAGAGCTAGACGCAGATGTTGTTGTTTTTCAAACAGGTCTAGATGGTTTGGCTGTATTACCTAGCCAAGTTTTTGCAGTGGCAGATGAAATGAGAGCTGGAACTAGATTAGCTGGTCGTGTAGGTTCTGGTTCAACCACTTCTCATGTTGTCGTAGATCAAGATTATACTACAGTTTTGACAGATATTAACTCCTCAACAGATTTTATAAGTCTGACTTTAGCTGATGGAACTGTAGAAAAAATTAGAATAAATGCAATTACTTCTGATGGAAGAATAAATTTATTAACAGCACCATCTTCTGCACCATTACAAGATTCTGTTTATGTCATAGAAAGAAGTACAGTACAAGCTCAAAAATTTAGATGTATTGATGTAATAGATAACAATGATGGTACTTATACAATAGAAGGAGTGCAGTTTAATGATTCAATTTATAGAATTGCTGATACAAATTCAAAATTAGAATTTACCGATATTAATGCATTTGATGAAACTCCGGCACCTCCTGTTAATTTACAACATACAGTAATTGTCACTAACACAGTTTAACCATGTCTAGTAAAGCGGTTTTTAGTTGGTCAAGAGGTACAAATGGGCCTACTGTGGGTTTTGAAATAGAATATCAAATTGGTGGCGGTTCACTTAAAACAGCAACTACAACAGATACAATTTTTGAAATAGATAATTTATTACCTAATTCACAAGTAACTTTTAGAGTTAGGTCTGTTGGAATTTTCCCTAATATAAAATCATCAGCTTTTTCAGAAATAACAATAATAGTACCAAAAGCATCTATTCCATCTACAACTTCCCCTGTTGTTCCAACAGTATTACTACCACCAGACCCTACAAATGTATCTGTAGAAGCTACAACAAAAAATGAAGCGATTATTAAATGGAATATTCCTTCAACTTATACAGGTAATAAGGAAGAATTAGTTGCAATAATAAGACATTCAGCTTTAACAGATGGCACTGGTGTTTGGCCTGATAGCAGTTTGCTTAGAGAAGTTGCGGCTGTTACTGATTATTTGATTGTTCCGTTAATGAACGGAGAATATTTAGTAAAATTTAAAGATAAAGAAAATAACAAATCTGCAAATGCTACGAGTGCTGTTATAAATCTACCTGATGAATTACCGAAATTATTAGTTCAGACAACAAGAGAAGATCAAGGAGCATCACCTTTTGCTGGTCAACGTAATGACTGTTTATATTCTGATGAATTTGATGCACTTGTTTTAACTACAGAGGATCTTATAGATGACATAGCTGACTTTGAACAAGGCTATCTGCAAAATATAGATTTTGGTAATACTTTAAAATCATCAGGTGAATATTTCTTTCAAAATACTGTTGGACTTGATGGTATTTTCACAGTTCAATTCAATAGAATTTTAAAAATGAGAGGTCTGTATCCAAATGACTCTATTGATTTACATTTAACAAATATTGACCAATGGTCTGACTTTGATGGTGCATTACCAGATGAAACGAATGGAATATTAAAATTTAGAAAAAGTAATGATGCTGCAAGTGATGACGAAATACAAGATGAAAATAGTGAGTTTTTATTATTAGAGGATGGCAACAAATTCGATCAGGAAGATTCAACAACTTATGGTGAGTTCGTACCATTAGAAAACGGAAGATATACAGGCAGAACTTTTCAATTTAAATTAGATTTATCTTCT
>VTLG01000415.1_pt1 | contig 10747 bp, 10 predicted proteins | sample 4694571 | NCBI WGS metagenome assembly VTLG01 (sample SAMN12604809, study PRJNA352737) | marine metagenome | biome: ENVO:00000447; feature: ENVO:00000209|ENVO:00000569|ENVO:01000036; material: ENVO:00002151; isolation source: viral sequences binned using virsorter ... | reverse complement strand
CTCCAGATGTGATAGGTCTTACCCTATGCCATTGATCACCTTGGAAAAAAATAGCAGACCAAGGTTTTAACTTAAAAGTTTTATACCTTGGGTCTGCATCTGGTCTATATATCTCCAAATCAAACTCGCCTCCTTCGTAGTCATCATTCAAGAAGAGAGTCATACTAATCTTTCTCACCATTCCCCTGACAGGTTTTGGATGTTGATCCACATGCCAGTCGTAAAAGTCTCCCTCACCATAGATACCAAACTGCACAGGTTCTATACCTGCAAGATTCAAGTTCCAGTTAGCGGATCTATTAATCTGTTTAGACATACGCATAAGCATAGACAAGAGATCCATATCCCTTACCCACGCTACTTCAGAACTTCTAGTTGATCTTTGACTACTGTGTAATTCTCCTTTAGTAAATTTTAAATCTTGTGATATTGCTTTTCGTACTATATTGATTGATTGTTTGTTGAAGGATACTTCCTTGTAAAAAAGTCCATAATTCATTACTAAAAACCACTTTGAAATTTCTTCCATTCAATAGCGTTTTTAATATGGTAGGTACGATTATTAATCATACGCAAAACACCATCTAAAAAGAAGAGCACTTGGTCTATGTATTCAATCTTATACTTGAGTTTTCCGATGTCTTCATCTGCTTCAATGAACATCGAGATCTCTTCTTTAGTAGTAAGTTTGAGATCAAATGGCATCTCCTTATAGACAGAAGATGGTGCTTTACCTTTGTAGTATAACCACTTCTCTCTGATAAGACGTTTCATTTCAATGTCTCTTTCCTTTTTCATAAGAGAATATTGATTATGAAACTCCATGTACTTCATATGAAGTTGAGGAATTGCCAAGGAATCATTATCATGAAGATCATCATCCAACTTGGAATCAGTCTTCCACATGTCTTGCAATGTTTCTAAATTCATAATATAGAAAAAATCAATAGGTTATCTTCTTGTTTGTGAGTTTGTATTTCTGATTTCGTAGAGTGTATATCTAAATGTTGTTGTTGCAGTAAAGTAATCATTATCACCACCAGTAACATCGAATGGTAATGATGATAAACTCACAGGAAACATATCCTTAAATACAACATCAAAATTTGCAATGTTATTATTGTTTAATACTTGTAGTGTAGCATCTGAAAATCTAGGATCTTCTGAAGGACTATCCGCATATTTGTTTAACCATACTCGCCTTTCTTTAAACTCTTGAGGAGTTCCCAATGCTCGCATCCAGTTATGGATCTGCATATAATTTCTTAAATCTTCATCAACAATAAACTCCATAGAAAATTCACTATAACGCATGTTCCCTTCAACTGGGATAGGAACTAAACCCCTAGTTGGAATCTCAACTTGCCCTAATTCTACAGTAGGAATTTCTGCTTTTTGACACAAGAAAGAAACCTTTCGTGCTTTATCCAAAATGAATAAAAATCCTATTGGAGAAAGAAAGTTTCTATTCGTTAATTGGTCTTCGTACCAGTTTGCCATTAGACTATTCTTGTTCCAATAATATTTATGCACCCAATAAAAAAGGACTCCGAAGAGTCCTTTCTTTCTTTTGTTATTCCTTAAATGAGAATCTCTTTACAGATTCGTTTACAACTAGGTTGATCAGTCTCGCATTCTATTAGACATTCATAATAGTCATCTAATTTTTGGTCATCTTGACTGACAGCGTAGTTGCTGTAACTATGACTCCATGATGCCATATTATTTTGCGAAACGATGTTATGCATACTTGTTCTCCTTTTTAACTTTACTCATGATGTAGAGAAGTTTCAGTGCATCTTGTTGTTCCTCTTGTGTGTAGGTTTCCCTGACTGATATTATTTATGCAATTTATGTCTGTATTCCCTGATACATTTTACAAAAATAAATGCCTACTAATATATACCTAAATATTTTTTTTAAACTGTGAGGGTAGGAGTCGAACCTACAAGTCCCGCCAGAGACACTAGTTAAACAGACTAGAGCGTTTACCGTTTCGCCACCTCACAAAGAGCCCTATTCAAGGGCTGATATTATACGAGTCATTCCGATGCCTCCACCAGATCTAGGGAAGAAGTCAAATGATAAGAACTTTTCAAGTTCTGCTTCTACCCTACTTCTACCAAACAAATCAATAATCAATTGAGCATACTGACCATCAGAGATAGTATAGAATGTATCACGCATCTGTTCCTTATCAGTACTACGTTCTGCACTACCGATAGTTTCCATACCATTTAATATAACATCAATCTTCTTACTGGTACCATCTTCATTACGTGCCATGTTCCAGAAAGGTGATGTCCACTCAGGGAAGTCAGTAATCATACCACGTTGAATTTTCTCTTCATGATCATGGTCTAATTCTTTAGTGTTAAATTGATTAGTCCAATCATCATAGGTCTGTATATTTCCTTTGTCTAATGGTAGACCTAACCATTCACATAATTCTATCTCCATTAATTTAAGTTCTTCTACACCTCCCTTCATTTCAAATTCAAACATAGGGAAGATAGTTTCATGTCTACCAGGTACAGGATTAGGTTCTGCTCTGTATGATGTTGAGACACAGAAAAACCCCTCTTCTTTGGGGTTGGAAAGTAATTCATGTTCTAGCCACATCTGTCCTGTCTGTGGTAGTGGCCATATATTACCACCGTAGTTATAGGTTGCTACTGTTTCTGGATCTTCACAAGCAGCAAGGATACTTAAACGGTTCTGGGTGTGTACTTCTAGAAAGTTTTTCGACAAAAAAAATGACCTTAATAGGTCAACTGCATCGGAGTATTTTCTTGGGTCAATTAGACTTGTCATTATTATTGGTCAAACTGAGATATTTATACAAAAAAGAGACCCCTTAGGGTCTCTTTAAAGTTATGTGTTAATAACACCAAATTACATGATGTTAGCAACTTGTGTACGTCTGTAGTACTTGTTAGCATTCGCTGTAAGAGCACCAGAACCTTGGGTAAGACCACCTGAGAATGGGTTTGAAACCATACCGTAACGAGTCTTAAATCCAATTTTTGGTTGGAAGGTGTCAGGATTTATTGCTCTGACCTGCTGTAGAGGTACATAAGGGCAATAGAATAATCCAGCGTCATAAGGAGAAGTTCCTTTGTAGCCAGCAACATAGAAGTGCTTATCAGCAACGTTAGCAGAATAAGGATCAACGTAGACCTTGATCTTACCGTTAAGAGTACCAACTAGAGTAGAAGAAGTATCGTCTACACCTGTCAATGCGTTGTTACCATTAAGAGCAGGAGCGTAGTCAAGAACGCCAGCCATTCCTAGAGCAGAAGCAACGTCTGCAGAGCAGATCAAGATGTTGCCCTTCCCACGACGAGTTTGCTGACCGATAGCGTTAGCATCTCTTTCTATCTGGAAAAGAAGTCCTTTGAATTTCTCAACTGACCATCTACCATTTGAGTCAACGTCAAGGTCGAAGATACCAGCAGTAGCAGTATTGTTTTGAGCACCAGCAACAGCGTTTGTGTAGATAGTTCTAACAACTTCTCTGTTGATTTCAGCAAGGATCTCTGTTGAGAGAATGTTGCTTAGCTCTTGCTCGGCATCAAGACCATGAATTGCTTTCAAGTCCTGAGCAAGCTCAATGCTGTACTCAGCTTTTAGAGCACGTGCTCTGGCTGTTACAGTTACCTTCTCGATGGCGAATCCCATTTCACGGAATTCGTTGTTCGCTGATGAATCATCTAGTGCTTCAACCGTAGCGGTTGTCATACCAGTAGCATCACCAGTTGCTTCATATGTTCCAGCAGGGGAATCATTAAGAAGTCCAGGGTTAGCACCTTCAGCATCGTTAACACCAGAAGAAGAAGCAGTAGGATCGTAGTTTGATAATCCTTCTCCCTTTCCACCAGAGAAACCAGCGTTAGGCTCGTTGAACATTGCTTCTCTGAAGTCACTGTTCGCAGGTCTACGCTCTGAACCGTAGTTAGTTCTCATCGCAAAGATAAGTCCAGTAGGACCAGTCATTGGCTGAACGCCAGCGATATCATATGCAATTAGTTGTGGCATTGAACGTCTAATAAGACTGATCAATACTGGGTCAAAACCAGCAACACCGCCAGTAGCTGTGTTTGCGTTGGTATAACCTGTTGTTTGCAGAGTTTCGTTAAGGACTTGTCCTTCTTCGATCTGTGCTTTTTCTTGGTTTTCAAGAAGTTGTGCGACTACGCCACGCTTATGTGAATCGTCAATCTCTGGAAGAGCTTCGTGATTCAGAACGGGTGCCCACTTTTCTTGGAGTTGTTTAATAGACATTTGTCTCTGTAAAAGTAGTTTTGATTATTAATTATTTGGACCAACGAGCGATTGCATCTACGTACTTAGACATAGTACCGCTAGTTGTACTTTCGACAAGGGGTTCAGAACTTTCTTCGGTGGGTTCAGTTGCTGTTTCAGTAACTTCAGCCTTCCTAGTGAAATATGATTCCTTGATCGTATTGACTTTATTTCTAAAATCATCTTCAGTTTCAAACTCAACACCCTCTGCGAGAGAAGCAAGCTTCTCTTTTTGGGTCTCAGCGAGTCCCACTGCACATTCGTTCACAATTTCCATTTTAACAAACTCTCCAATCCTCTTATTTAAAGAGACATTAGAATCGATTTGCTCGTTGAGTTTAGCTTCCATATCATCTAACTCACCTGCCATACCATCAAGCAGGTTGAATTTCTCCTCAGGCACTGTAAAGTTGTGCTCTAAGAAGAGACCTTTTAGACCGTTGAAGAACGATTCTGCCATCTCGGTCTTAATGCCATGCTCGATCTGGAGTGAATTTTCCTTCATCCATTGATCAGCAGCATAAGATAGGTAGTCATCAACCTTCTCGGCCAATTCTGTTTGAATCTTTTCAACTTCTTCAGTTAAGGCAGATTCCATCGCCTCTTGTAACGCTGCTGCTTCTTTGTTAACACGGCTTGTTACAGCTGCTTCAAAGATAGTTGCTGCTTTTAGTCGGAACTCTTCTGATAGGTCTTCACCTGCGACAAGAGCGTCAACATCTTCAGTAAAGTCGAGGTCGGTTTCAGCGATGACTTCCTTTTCGCTGTCATCTTCTACGTCCTCCTGTTTTGATGATGCTGCACTAGGTTTGGTTGCCAAGGATTTAGAACCTTCTACGCTAACTGAGTTAGCAGCAGATTTTCCTGCGTTCTTTGTGCCAGCGGCACCTTCCAAGGAATCCGTGTCTACGTGAATTACTTTCTTACCACTTCCACCCAGTGAATCGGTTGATTTAGATGTATCAATCTTTTCAGCAGGTTTGGCGTTTTTAGTAACTGCGTTAGAACCTTCGGTCACTTCTTCCATGTTATCTAACTCTTTATCGAGTGTTGAGGTCTCAGCCATTGTTTGAACTCCGTGTATGCTTTAGCGTTTCTTTATTTATTTATAAATCACAAACTCTTTAAAAATGCTGCGAATGCGGAGACTTTACGCTCCTGCAGATTAATAAGGGTTGCTTCATCAATTTCTTGTTTGATTTCTGCAACAGCAGACTCTTGAAGTATGCCATTGTTCCAAACCCACTCCTTACCTTCCATGATGCCATTAACAAATGCATCAGGTGCAGAAGGATCAGCGACTATATCAGCAGCAGTTGCTAACATGAAGTCGTCCATAACAACGTTGCAGTTATCTTCCTTACGGATAGATCCCATACCTCTGGAAGAAACTCCAAGTCTTACACCCTCATCGAGTAAAGACTTTGCAATTTTTCCGTTTGGTGTATCAAGTATCTTTGCTCTACCGATGAAGTTATTTCCATCTTCTTTCAAAGATTCGATCTTATGTGAAACCCTATCTAAATTAATAGAAGGTCCGTCAGGGTGACCTAATTCACCAAGAGCACGACCAGATTTAATATAAGACTCATCATATTTAGCAACTTCACGTGCTAATGTTTTCTGAGGGTACATTCTGCCATTACGGTTTTTTAATTCCGCTTGCAAAAAGATACCTTCAATGAAGTAATTTTTCTTGCCTTCCTTTTCTTCCGTTAAAAATTTAACGTCTGTAAGTTCTTCAGCTATCAGTCTCATCTTTTGGTTCCTCTATGGTTTCAGGTTCCTCTGTGGGTGTTTCTGTTTCAGCAGTAGGTTGTTCTACTTCATTTGGATCTGGATCTGAAGGAAGTCTGACACCAGAGGTATCAACATCCGTCACTTCAGCATCACCAACTCCATCAATAGATTTCTCTATCTCATCAGCAGAATCTTGAGCAGTATCATCTAACTCAAAACCCATCGCTTTTGCAAATTCAACTTTTCTTGCTTGAATAGCATCATATGTAGAAGCACCCAAAGCATCATTAATTGAATCAACTGCGGCTGCTTTATCATCGCCAAAAACTTGTTGGACGATTTGTTTAGCAATATCACTAGGCATAATATGTTCCCACTGTAGTATTATTTAGTAAGTTTAAAATTCTCCCCGCTTTTGATCCGCAGGATCAACTGTGGATTGATTAGGTGCTACCTCTGTTGCAGGGACACCTCCACCAGCAGCAGCAGGATCAACACCTGCTTCCATTATTTCCTGATCAGTCTGCTTCAGAACTTGACGACGCATATATTCAACAGAGAAATATTTACCAACATAAGGATCCATAACATTAACTTGATTCATACGCTCGTTGCGAATTTCAATTTCTTTCAGTTCAGTAAAGTAATTGTCAGCAACATAATCGAATTGAATATGGGTCTTCATCTCATCCCATTCTTCAAGGCTTATAATACCCTTAAGAACGATTTGAGCTTTCAGAAGATCCATAAAGAGTTCTGAAAATCTCTTACGCAGACGTGCAATAAATTTCTGGAACTTAACCTCATCACGAGTAATCTCTGCAGCACGACCAACATTAAAAGTCGTTTCTGTTTCTAAACGTGAACCAGGTACGTTAAGTGCTTTGTATAATTTCTTCTGGAAATATTTTACATCCTCAAGTTCTCCAAGGTTTTGTCCACCTGGAAGTGTAGAAATTTCTGTACCTCTACCACCTTCTCTACGTGGTAACCAGAAGTCCTCAAGCATAGACATGAACTTCTTATCATCCTTTATCTCACCAGTGTTTGCGTCATAGACCATTTTATTTCTATAACGACTCATCACTTCACGGAGATACTGCTCCGCTTTATTCTTAGGTAGATTACCTACATCAATATAGAAAATTCTTCTTTCTGGTGCTCTTGATAAACGGTAGATAACAAGAGAGTCTTCAATCATTCGCAGTTGGTTAACTGCTTTAATTGCTTTATGTAAATGACTCAACGTCATATTCTTATTCAGATCTTGAATACCTGAATGACAATATGTAATAGAATCAACAGTAATTTTCATACCTTGATTCGTAGAGTTCTTCAAACCTTTAGGGTTATACAAGAAGTACTCTGCTGATTTTTGTGTTAGTTGAGTATTAAGATCTACCCCACGCAATTGCTCTGGACGCTTATTCTCATACTCAGTTACCTTGCGAATCTTACGAGGATCGATGTAACGAAGTTCAAGAAGACCGTCTTTAGGTTTTTTAGGGTCAATTACTTTGTGATAAAAAAGTCTTCCGTCAACATACCATCTACGGAAGATTTCATACGCACGATTTTCAAAATCAAGGAGACGGAGAACTTCATCAAACTCCTCTCTCATTAATTTTTTAATTTTATCCGACACCTTCAGGTTGGAAAGTTCCAACTCAACTGGTACATCATCAAAGTTTCCACAAATTGTTTCGTTAACTATATCATCAACTGCACTATCACACTCAGGATTCATTACCATCTCCCTATATCGGGTGATGAGTTCATAATCATTGCGGATAGATCCGTCAAAATCAACAGAATAACCATAGTATCCGCCACCCACTATAGGTTGCGAACCATCCATGTTATCTTTTTGAACAAAAGAAGGCCCCTTGGGGACCTTCTTCGCTCTTTCAAGACTATATCCGAAGAGCTGATTTGCCATTATATTCTAGATTAAATTGGTCCTGATCTATTTATCAGTCATTCGAAGTAGGTGTTAGAGGAGTCCAGTATTGTGTCTGGAGTTCAACTGTGAATTCTTCAATCGCATCATTGTTTCCGTAATCTAAATCAATTGCGGCGATGTTACTTGGGAACACGTTATAGAACTTATAAGACTTGAGTACCTTAGGCTTCTCACCATCTTTAACATCACGTGCTAACTGATGAACACTCATATCAGCAAAGTAACCAGTGCTATCATCAGCGTCACCAAGACCTGCAGCAGATGTAAAGTTCTCGTTATATGCTTGAATGGCAGCTGCCCAAAGTTCAAATGCATTACGAAGAGCAAAGTTGCTGTCGTTCTGTACAGTGATTGTCCAAGGTTCGAAGGTTCTGTCTCCTGCGATCTTTAAAACACGACCTCTAAAAGGAACTTCAATAACTCCGATTTGAGAGGATGGTAGATTCGCAGCACGAACAGTAAACTTTCCAAGATTTACAAGACTTGCATTATTAATAATTCCTGAAGGGAACGCAAGGTCTACCTGAAATAAATTAGGACGAGCAAAGTCTGAAGCGACGTTTGCTTTAAAATCGTCAATAGTACCTCTTTTTGCCATGGGTTTTAGATGATTTCTCTTTCAGTAATATTTAGAATAATTTATATTTTCAGACAAAAAAAGGAGACCCATTGCGGGTCTCCCAATATTCTGGTTCTCTTGGATCATCTTTAGGATCCCAGTAGAAGAATTTCATCTGGGATAACCTACAGTGTTTAAGAGGTTTTATTTTCATTAACTTGCTACTTCTGTAAATGCAACACCACTTCTGGTTGCTGTAAATGTAAGAGTGATGTAGTTAATTGTACGTGTTGGTTTCACGAAGATTTCTGCGTAGAACTCACCACGATCAACTGCTTCAGCAGGGTTATTGTCATCATCACACTTGACTAGGAAGTCAGTTACACCACGACGACCTTGAACTTCACGCATGTAAGGTTCAACAATGTTGAGGAACAATGAACGCTGTGCGGAATCATTTTGCTCAAAGAGTTGTGACTTAGCAGCACCACTGATAACACGCTCGATTGTAAGGAACAAACGACGAACGTTGATTCTATCAAATGCAGATGAGAATCCTTGTGCGGTCTTATCGCCAAACAAGACTACACCTTGACCTGGGAAGGAAACGATAGGATTAATGCGAGCACCATACAAGCGATCACGTTGAGTCTTGTTAGGAGTATATGCAAGTTTGATTGCATTTCTCAAGATACCACGTTGGAAACCAGCAGGTGAGAACCAAGGTTCTGAAACTTCAGTAGTCTGCAAGCAAAGACCAGCAACGTCACCGTTAGCAGGAACGTAGCGATAAACATCATTATACTTATCGTAGATATACTTGTAACCAGAATCAAATACTGCGTAACTTGATGATGGTAGTAGATCAAAGAAACCAATGATGTTATTGGTAATTGTATTTGCGTTACTTAAACCAATAATATTACCACGACGAGGAGATACAAATAACATGCAATCTCTACGCTCTTCAACAATGTTTGTTAGAGCAGTGATCTTAGCGAGTGCTTCAGCATCTGTAGCACCAGAAGGACCAGTCAAGATATAATCGATTGTCTGTGACTCAGGATCTTCAAGTAGTTCATATGCAGTAGTAACATCAGTATTACTTACATTATAAACACCACCAGAAGTAGAATAGTCAGCACCATCAGAAAGTCTATAGTAGAATGTTGCGTTATTCTTAGAACCTAGAGTTGTGCGACCTGCAGGATAATCAGTAGAACCAGCAGCAGAACGTAGAAGGTTAAACTGTCTAGCAGAAGCAGCAAGACCCCAAGTACCATCTGAACCAGTTGAAGTTGCGTTGAATACTGATGTCTCGTGCTCACCCCAGTAAACATACTCGGAACGTGCCTTCAAAACATTAACGTAGTAGTTAGTTTCACCAACAGATGTCTTAGCATCTGATGCTTTAGAAACACCTACGAAACGCTCAAGCAAAGCACCAGTTGTACCAGTGATCTTACCATCAATGTCAACAACAACGATATGAAGTTCATCACGGAATCCACCTACTTCTGAAGCAAACTTAGAAGTTTCAGGACGAGGAGCAACACTTACCCACTTTACACCAGGAAGATACTCACGCTCATCATATTCTGTACGAACAGAACTTACAGCAGCAGAGTTACTGTTAGTATCAGCAACTGAATCAGCAGCAGCAAAATTAATACTGTCCTTATTAAGACCAATATACAAACGACGCTCAATTGTAGTATCAACAGCAGCAGTGTTTGTTCCCTGAGTGATTACTTGGTTATCACTAATAATACCAGTAACACCACCAGAAGGAAGACCGATTTCTAGTTTCTTATTAGCAGGATCCCATGAAAGGACATTTACTGATTCGTCAGAACCACCGATACTAATTGTAGTAGCAACACCAGGAGTGAAATCACCAACAACAGTGTCTACAGTAAGAACGATACTATACTTGAAGACTTTACCAGCAGCACCAGAAGATGCGGTTACTGCTTCATCAGCGACATATTCCCATTCGTTACCAGAACCAGGTGCAGGTACAACAGCAATCTGATCAGCACCAGCGTCTGTTACAAATATACCGATGGAGTTACCTTTAGTACCAGGAGTTTTTGCTGCCCAAGTCCAGTTATTGTTTGCAGTCTCGAAGTTAGTTTCGTAGTCTTGAAAATTCTTGATTAGAGGTGCAGTTCCAGTAT
>VTLG01012047.1_pt1 | contig 10750 bp, 8 predicted proteins | sample 4694571 | NCBI WGS metagenome assembly VTLG01 (sample SAMN12604809, study PRJNA352737) | marine metagenome | biome: ENVO:00000447; feature: ENVO:00000209|ENVO:00000569|ENVO:01000036; material: ENVO:00002151; isolation source: viral sequences binned using virsorter ... | reverse complement strand
TTGCTCTATTACCAGGTATTTCTCTATTATAAAATGCAGGTACATTTGTAGCATCATAGTCAAATCTTTCTCTACGCAGCATAAGGTAGTCAATGGCACCAGTTTCAGCGTCTGCTAAACCGTAACCTGTATCTTGTGCGGGTGGTTGTTCTGGATATCGATAAATGCTCAAGTTTTTGCCTAAATAATATTACTTGTATCATATGTATTTATGAGGTTTAGACAAGGAAAATACAATCCACGTAATCCAAATAAGTATAAAGGTGATCCTCGCAACATTGTTTACCGTTCATCTTGGGAACATAAGTTCATGCTTTGGTGTGACCAACAGAATTCTTCGGTACAAGAATGGGGTAGTGAGGAGATCGTTATTCCTTATATAAGTCCTGTTGATGGTAAAAGACACAAGTATTATCCAGACTTCTATGTCAAAATCAAAGGTAAAAAGTATATGGTTGAAGTAAAACCATTTAAACAAACTAAAGAACCTAAGACTCAAAAGAAAATCACTAAAAGATATGTTAGTGAAGTTCTAACTTGGGCTGTCAACAAAGCTAAATGGAACGCAGCTGAGGAAGTTTGTCAAGATAACGGATACAAATTCATGATCATTACAGAAAAGGAGTTGGGAGTATAATGTTAGGGTCAATATTATCAGCACTGAATGATGTTTTCCAATACGTAGGTGCTACTCAGATGACTGGGATACCTGGTGCAGGAGACGTATACTCAAGTAAATTACAAGAGTTTATGGCTTTTAGTAGGAAGAAAGCAGGAGACTTCTCTCTTACTAACATATACACAGTGCAATTTGCTAGTCCTCCTATGCTTACTGATAAGTTGGAGAAGGGTGATGACAGATTATTGTTAGATTACTATGTTGATAGTGTAACTTTACCTAGTAAACAGGTGACTACAGCTCAAGTCATGAATGTAGGATCTGCATACAAATATACTACTGGTAATGCATTTAGTCAGATCAACATGACATTTAAAATGCCAAAAACTCAAAGGACTAGGGCAATATTTGAAAGATGGGTTTCTTTGATGAACAATGATGCTAATCAATATACACACTTTTATAACATGTATTGCTGCCCAAGAGTAAGAATATATAAATTTGAGAGAGGCGGTGGTCCTAAAGTTGAGAATTTCCTGAACAAAAATGACACTGTGAAAAAAATAGCTGGTATTCTTAATGGTAGTGGTATATTTGGTTCTAGCACTAGCACTATAGCAGATAATAATCTTTTAAATTACCTAAAAAGCGACCCTGCAATTAAACAAGCAGCTCTAGATGCCATTGCAAACCAAGCAAAATACTACGGTTGTCATGGTATGTGGGAGTTAAGAAATGTATATCCAACCAACATTGGATCAGTACAGTTAAACAATAATGAAGCAAGAATTATGTCACTGACTGTATCATTTAACTTTGAAAGATATAGATTCTATACTAAACCACTTTATAATGGCGGTAACAACAAAGAATTCATTGTTGATGATCCTGCATTAAGAAACAACGTACAGTTGAATCAACATGGTGCACATGTATCAACAGGAGATGCAAATGGATTTGGATTTAGTAAAGGACCTATGAATAATGACAATTACTGGTAGGTCGCATATATAATTTGGACTTTTATTCCCAAATAACCCCGAAAAAAATTCGTCCCAAAAAATAACCCTTTAGGGTTTTCAACTAAATAATTACAACTGAAAATATATTATTATGGCACTTCCCGTATTAAATACTCCGAAGTTTAAACTTAAACTTCCTTCTGATAACAGAGTGGTGAATTTTAGACCTTTTCTTGTAAAAGAAGAGAAAATTCTATTAATTGCAACTGAAACTGGTGAACAAGCAGAATTAATTACTGCTATTAAGAATATTATTAAAGCATGTACCGATATTAAGGATGTTGAACATTTATCAACCTTTGATATTGAATATGTTTTCTTACAGATTAGAACCAAGTCTGTTGGTGAATCTGTAGAAGTACAGGTGACATGCCCTGATGATGGTGAAACACAAGTTCCTGTTTCCATTCCTTTAGACCAAATTAAAATTCACAAGACTAAAGGTCATAAAAAGGAAATTAAATTATCTGAAGAAATTGTTCTTACCATGAAATATCCAAGTTTGGATGTTTTTGTTGAAATGAACTTTCAAGACAATGAAGGTGGAGTCGATCAAGTCTTTAAAATGGCAGCTGGATGTATCGAATCTATTGCAGATACAGAACAGGTATATGATTGTAAAGACTTACCAAAAGAAGAAGTTGCAGCATTTCTAGACCAGATGACTTCTGATCAGTTTAAGAAAGTGCAAGATTTCTTTGAAAGTATGCCAAAACTACAGCATACACTAAAAGTGACAAATCCCAACACAAAAGTTGAAAGCGAAGTAAAACTTGAAGGACTAGCCAGTTTTTTCGGATAGCCCTGATGCACGCTGATTTGCGTGGTTATTATGAAACTAATTTTGCATTAATTCATCATCATAAGTGGCAAATTGAGCATATTGAAAATTTGCTGCCTTGGGAAAAAGAGATCTACATGAATTTGTTAGTACAATTTCTTGAAGAAGAAAATAAACGAATGAAGGATCAACAGGCTAAGAGTGGCTAAAATTTCAATGTACAAGTTCATTAATCCAGGTAGTGCTGCCTCGACAGTAACTGCCTCGAATGAAGCAGCTCGTACAACACTTTTAGCAACTAATAGACTAGGTAGTTCAGTATCTGGACTTGCAAATACTGTTAATAATCTTGAAAAAATTTATAAAGCAAGTGCAAAGAACGAAAAACTTGTAGAAATAGCAGAACGCAGAAGAAAGAAAAGAGAGCAAGATAGACTTAGAGAAGAAGAAATAGAAAGTCAAAAATTACTGGATGGTAAGGATCTCGAAAAACAGGCAAAAGACGCAAATAGCACAAAAGGTAAATTTGGTAGTAAATTAAAAGATACACTTTTAGGTGGTTTCCAGAGGATATTGACATCTATTGTCGGTTTCTTGATGAAACTGTTTGCATTAACAGAGTTAAAAAAATTACAAGAATGGTTTAATGATCCTGCTGCACAGGAAAGAAGAAAAGAATTTGTAGAAAATTTTCAATATGTATTTAAGACATTTCTTAAATGGGGAAAAAGATTAGTAGTTGATGGTATAGTTAAACCTTTTAATCAATTAATAAATGGAAAGACTTTTGGAGACAAATTAGCAGGATTAGGTAAACTTGTATTAGGTTTAGCGGGTTTAACTGTATTATTAAATCCATTTGCGACTATGGATGCTATTCTCAGTCTGTTGGGAATGGACTTTTATCGTGACAGAACTCAAGAAGGTAAAAATAAAGGAAAAGATAATAAAGGTAGAACTTCTCCAAATAAAAATAAACTTAAAAAGACCAGATTACAAAATAAAGCAGATTTACTTAAGAAACAATATGGAAAAAATGGTAGAACTGCATATGATAAATTTAGAGCACAAGGTGATACTCATGCACAGGCACTAAAAAAAGTTGAGAGATTAAAACGTCAAAGACCAAATTTATTTAAACCTAAAGTTCAAACACCATCATCAGGTTTAAGTCCTACAGGAGCAAAAACAGGTATTGCTACTAAGTATGGAATGAAGAGAACCTTTGGTCGTGGTGCTTTAAAGTTTCTTGGAAAAAATAATGTAAAACTACTTGGTAAAGCATTCAATCAGACTTTTGGTAGGATACCTATTTTTGGAACTATACTAACAGCAGTATTTTCAAGATTACAGGGAGATCCTTGGGGAGCAACTATATTCAAGACTGCAGGTGCAGGTGTCGGTGGTGCATTAGGATCATTCTTATTACCAGGTATTGGTAGTTGGATTGGTGTAATGCTTGGTGAATACGTAGGTAATTTACTATATCTCGGATTCCAAGGTGGAGAAGGTGGAACTCAAAACTGGAAAGCAGCTGGTAAAAAATTAAAAGAAGATGCAGCTGCATTTATAGGACAAGTCAAAAATATCTTTGATTGGATGAAGACGAGAGTCACAAAATTCTATAAAGGCATACCAAAGATAAAAATACCAGATTTTCCTAAAGATCCTCCTAATTGGATACCACCTCTCGGTTTTGGATTGAGAGAGAAGATATATGGTGGTGCTAAAATTGCTATGAAAGCAATGTTAGGTCCTATAGGATTCTTAATGGGTAAAGAGATCCCGAACATTGCTTGGATGATGGAAGGGTTTGGATTCAAGAATACTTTACCATTACTTCACAAATCATTCTTTAAATCTGATCCTGTTTCTGAAGGAGAAAAGACCGAAGGTCAGGCAATGGTTGGTAAGAAAAGTGAAGAAGAAAAAAAGGCAGGTGATGATACATCAGGAACAAGGAAACTCAAACCTTCTCCAAAAGAAGGACAGAGTTATGATACAATGCCTTTTGTACCTGCTGAAGATTATAAAGGTGTAGAATCTGACAATGAAAGATATGGTGATACAATGCCCGAAGGTGCTTTTGGCATTAAGAAAAAGAAGTTAAGTCCATATGAAAGAAAATTTGGTAAGAAACATAATCCTCTATCAACTGTAAAAAATAAAGGATTGTTCTATGAGACAATGCCTTTTATACCTATGAACAAGTATAAAGGTGTAGAATCTGATAATGAGAGATATGGTGATACAATGCCAGATGGAGCCTTTGGTATAGGTTCTAAATCTACTGATGTAGTATCAAGACACTCTGTTGGTTCGTCAAAAGATCAACCTAAAACAACAGCAGTTGGTAATAAAAAGAAACCTTGGTGGAAATTTGGATTTCAAGAAGGTGGACATGTACCACAGTTTCTCTTTGGATTTATTAAGAAGGCATTTAAAGCTGTGACTAGTGTTGTAAGTGGTGTTGTTAATACTGTTGGTAAAGTTGTAAGTAGTGTAGCATCGGTTGCTATGCCTATTTTAAGTGTAGCAGCACCATTTATCCCTGCATTAGCACCAATCATGCCATTCATGCAAGCAGCGAATGCGGTATCTGCATTTGCGTCTGGTGATATTATGGGAGGTATCACTGGTGGTCTAGGTGCATTGGGTGGATTCTTCCCAGGCACCTTTGGTGCTGAGTCTGCGTTTGGTAAGTTCATGACAGGTAATCCCCTTGGACAAGCCATAGGTGGATTTATGACTGGTGGTGTATCTGGTGCTCTAGGTAGTCTTACCAGTTTCTTACCTCAAGGTTTCCAAGACTTCTTAGGTGGTATTGGTGGATTTATGAATAAATTTCCTGGAATAGGAGGTATTATAAGTGGAATACCTGGTTTAGGTGGTATATTAGGATCATTTGGAGTGACAGGTGTAGAAGGTGGAGGATTCTCTCCATTGAGTTTGTTTGGTGATGTAGCAGAGAGAATGGGATTTGGTGGCATATTTAAGACAGTGACTGGTATGATATCAGGTGGTGGACCTAATGCTATTATGGAGGGTATTCGAGGTATGGCACCTGAATTGGGTGTTAAACCTGAGGCATTGGGTATATTTACTAATAGAGGTACAAACTCACGTAGTAATCATTTAGATAGTAAAGCAAATTCGATGTCAAAAGCATATGCGATGCAATCTCAGTTAGAGTTTATTCCTATGCCTATGATTATTGAGAAATTAACTCCTATTAGTAAAGCAGTTCCTGTCGGAGGGCAATAAATATTAATTATGAACGTTACACCAACCAAAATTAATCTTTATAAGTTTGTCTCTACAACAGGGATAGCTGCGGCTAGTGATGCAAAGAAACAAGAAAAGGCAACTATAGGTATACAAACAAAACAAGTTGAAGCAATAAACCAACTTGGTGGAGTAGTTAATGGTATAGCAGCGAGTCTTGTTAAGATAGAAGCGATAGAAATAGCACGTGCAAAAGCACTAGCAAAGAAAGCAAGAGAATTTGAACCAGAATATACAGAAGTCAAAAAACAAAAATTTACATTTGTAGGAAAATTATTAGAAGCATTTAAAGCACCTAATTTCTTAAAAGGTCTACTAATGATGCTTGGTGCTCTCTTCAAAATGTTGATTGGAATACCTGTGTTAAAATGGTTGGCAGATGAGAAAAATCAAAAGACGATAGTAAACACGTTTAAGATAATATATGGAGTATTCAAAGCAATAAGTAAGTTTATTGGTGGTGCTTTTGTTATGGGTATCAATAGTCTTGCAAAAGCATTGAAGGGTGGTGAAAATATGAGCACTTGGCAAAGAGTACTTGCGTTTGCCAAGGGTATAGTAGCGTTTGGTGCTATAATTGTAGGACTTAAATGGTTAAATCCTCTTAGAATAGGTAAAACTATGAAGGAGATCGGTATGATCTTCAAAGGTTTTAATAATGCACTGTTTAATTTTAGAAACGCACTAAGAGCAAGAAGAGGTTTAAAAGCACTTAAACATGGAAAAGGAGTTGCAGGTACAAAATTCTTACGCAGAGCACCAGGATTTACAAAAGGTGCATTAATCACTGGTGGTTTACTCACTGTAGGTTCTATGGTGATGGGTGGTGGTGATGATGAAGAAGAAGGAGAAGAGGTAGTACCAGAAAGGAAGTTTGGAGGACCTATTGGTAAACAATATAATACAGGAAGAACTCTCAGTAAATATGGTGGTACGATTAGAGGTCCCGAGACTGGATATCCAGTTTCAATGGACGGAGGTAAAACTACATCATTCATTGGTCATGGTACTGAGCAGGTTGTAAGTGATAAAAAAGGTGGTGGATATGTAATACCTATTAATAACGCTGCAACAAGAGCAAACCCATATTTGACAGATTATAATAAAGTTGCAGCTGCAGGTATGGGTATGCCAAATGCACCTGAGATGTTCTTAGGTGGTTTGTTTAAGGGTGCAGGTAATTTATTAAAAGGTAGAACTTGGGGTGGCGGTAGCTCCTTATTTGGTGGGGGTAATCAGGCAAACTATGGAACAGGTAGAGACGGTGGATTTGGAACAGGTACACATGGTAGTGGTTGGCCAAGTGCATGGGATGGTAAACCAGTAGGAGGACAGACTCAATCACCAAGTAAGAAACCTGGTTTATGGGGTCAGATCGGAAACTTCTTGTCTAAGGGTGATGGTCAGACAAGTGGTGCTCAAATGATAGGTAGCATGTTTGGTAATGAGCAAGCTGGTAGTGCTATTGGTAATATCATGGGTATATTCCAAGGTGGTGGTAGTGGAGAAGGTGGTAAGGCAACTGGTTGGGATATTATAAAAGGTATCGGTGGTGTTGCAGGATCATTCATGAAAGGATCTAAGGCAGGTGGTTGGATCAATAGTGCTTTAGGTATTGGTGAGATATTAAAAGGAGATGGAAACTGGGCATCTAAATTTAGAGATATAGCAGGGCAATATGGTAATCAACTCGCAGGATTAATAGGTGGTAAGACTGGAGCTACAGTCGGAAACTTTATGAATTCCTACTTCAATGGTACTGCAGGTAAAATTGGAGATCTATTGAGTGGTGCTATGTCAGCACAGGCAGGTACAGGTCGTATCGCAGATGCTGCTAATCATCCTGGTTACTCTGGTGGAATGGGTGTTACCGATCCAGATGGAGGTCCGAAAGCTGCCAAGATTCTTGGTAGACAAATGTTAAGTAGAGGAATGACAGTATATGGTCATCCTAATTTTAGAAATAATAAGTTTAAGAAAGAAAATAAAGCAAATGAAAAAGGATATGATCCTGGTGGAAGACAACCTGTAGGTGGAGGACCTTTCCACTCTAAGGGATTAGGATTAAACATTGCAGACTATAGACCAGGTGATTTTGGTGCAAGATTAAGAAACCTCGCTGATTTCTTAAGAGGTCAAATTGACACATTTAAGATTGTACAAGTTGTATATGATAAGTGGGGTATGTGGTTTGCAGGTCAGAAAGAGAAGAAAGGACCTAGCAAATATGGATATCCAGATTCTATTGGTGTTGGAGTTGCTCCTAAAACACCTGAGGATACTGGTGTAGGTTCACAACAGGCAGTAGCAAATAGTCAAAGATCTATAATGAAGAAGGCACTAGAAGGTGGCGGTGGAGGTACAGGTGATGCTGCATTAAACATTAGAAAGGTATTAAATCAAGCAAAAGCAAAAGAACAAGGTGCTTCTACATCTGACTTTGGTGGTAATTTCTTTATGGATTTACTTGGTGATAAAAATAGTAAAATTAGTGATGCTTTCATAAAACCTAGTGATGAAAAGAAAGCTGCGGACGCATGGAAATTTAGTCAAGATGATGATTATCTAACTAACTTCTTGTATAAGAAAGGTGCTAATGAAGACCAAGCAATGAATTATATGAATTTAATTGATGGTGATGTATTTTCAAAAACTCCTACATTTAATAATGATGATAGTTTTTCTTTCTCAGATTCATTTAAGATTGGTAATAGTATGTTTACCAAAGATGATGGTAAATCTGCTACAGATTTCTATCAAAGCAAAGAGAATCTGGTATCAGATAGTGCTTCTGAGAAAAAGAGAGCTCAGTATGAACAGAACAGAGCTAATAGAGGAGCTGCATTTACAGGTCAAAAGGGTGATACTTTAATAAGTTCAGCACCTAAGACCAACTCTCCTGTAAGTACAGCGAGTGGTACCAAAGGAAGTAATGCTGAAGAGAAATCAAAAGATTATTACAATAAAAAAGCATCAAAAGATAGACAGCATGCTACCAGTGCTATGAATGATAAAATTCAAGCAACTATTCAATCAGCATTAGCAGCAGTTCAAGCACATAATAGTGGAGTTCAAGCAATGGTTGCGTCTGAGAATCAAAAAGTTCTTCAGATGCAGAAAAATGCTAAATCAATGGCAGCAAGAGCAAAACGTGCTGTTAAAAATCAACGACAAAACCAAAACCAATCTGCAGTCGCTTAAATTATGCAAAGTACAATAAGAAAAAGTTCTATACAAATATCCAGACCTGGTGAGGCACAATATCGTCTTAGCATGTATAGAGATGATAAAAGACTAGAAAACAAAGAAGGTGCATTCAACTTAATAACTTTTTGTAGAGGTTGGGAGATATATGAATCTATAGAATTACATACAATGGAAGCTGAGTTTATATTTGAAGATGCAGCAGGTTTAATGGGTTCTATGACAGGTACAGAAGTATTCAAGTTAGAAATACAAAGTTTTCCAGTAGATAAAACGTATTATTTTAGATCATACGGAGTATATGATAGGATAAGAGCAGGACAATCTAACGAAGTATATTTTATTAAATGTTATAGTGATGAGTTTATTAAAAATGAATCTGTAAATGTTTTTGGTAATTCAGAAGTAATATTTAATAATGAAGCTAAGGCAGAGAATATTATTGAGACATTAGTAAAAGATAAAAATTATCTAGGATCCAGTAAAAAACTTTTTACTGAAGAGACACTAAATGAACATTCATTCATTGCACCTAATTGGAGACCATTTGATGTTATACCTTGGGTTTTATTAAGAACTATTCGTAAGTCACAGAAAGGTGGTAGTTTACAAAATGGTTTTGTATTCTTTGAAAACTCTTTAGGATTTCATGCCAAGTCATATGATAAAATGATTGAGGATATAGAAAAACAAAGAGATAATGCAACTACTAATCCTGTTACAGGTGAAGTTAAGATGTATCAGTACGTTCATGATATCAAAAATACAGAAAGTCCTATAGATAATCAATTCTTAATTGACGCAGTAGTATTTCCTGATGAAGCAACATCTATGTCAAATCTTAGACATGGAATATACTCAGGTTATAGTGTTGGATTTGATCCTGTATCAATCACATCATCTAAGATGGGATTAAGTAAAGATATGTCAAGCACAGCGTATAATTATAGTCTTGAAGATATCTGGCCAAGAATGGCACATTTGAATGGAGGTAAATCTGTAAACCCATTAGTCAATGTGGATAGCACTATGAGAAAACATATGTACACTCCTAAGAGAATTAGATATTGTGGTTTACCTAATCAATCATTTGATCCTAAGTTTCAGAATAATCCTCAAGCATCTTATGAACAACTTGCAGAACTGCAAGCATATAGGTACATAAGGAAAGCAACACTTAATCATATTAATTTAAAAGTTGTTATACCTGGCAACTTAGATCTGTATCCTGGCTCAGGAATAGACATTATAATTCCTAGTATTGCTAAGTCTGGTGGTGGATATGGAAGAAGTACAAGTGTCGATCGTAAGTATAGTGGGCGTTACCTGATAAAGACCTTGACACATTCAATGACACAAGATAAAATGAGAACAGAGTTAGAATTGATGAAAGACTCAGTTTTAAGATAAATAGTTATGTATCACGAGGTACGATTATGAAAACAATAGAAGACCACATTCAACATGATAAGGAAATCGTTAGCGATCCATTAGCAAACCCTGCTGCTCGCAGACATGCTAAAGAGGAACTACACGAACTAGAAGAGTATGTAGAGCATCATAAAGCAGAGATTGAAGCAGGAGATCATCACGATCCAAATGCACTCGAATTATTTTGCGACATGCATCCTGATGAACCAGAATGTCTAGTGTATGACGATTGATGATTATCTTTTAGGACACTGGCACAATAGACAACAAGCACAAAGTAATCCCCATTGTTTTTCTCAATGTGAAATAATATGGGAAAAGGAAGGGGAATTCTTTGTTTCAAAAAATTTTTACAGAGCAGAGGGAGCACATAATCCCTATCGGCATAAGAAACATAAATGGCAGCAA
>VTLG01016052.1_pt1 | contig 10751 bp, 23 predicted proteins | sample 4694571 | NCBI WGS metagenome assembly VTLG01 (sample SAMN12604809, study PRJNA352737) | marine metagenome | biome: ENVO:00000447; feature: ENVO:00000209|ENVO:00000569|ENVO:01000036; material: ENVO:00002151; isolation source: viral sequences binned using virsorter ... | reverse complement strand
GAAGATTGTATCGTATTTGGTGTCACTTGTATTACAGGTCGTGCGCTATTGTTTCATGCGATTATGGAAAATGGTGCAATCTTTTATCGATTACCTATTACAGCATTTATACAACGCGGATTTAAGGTTACGGATGTACCTAAACGTAGACTTGATGAGCTTCAGCTTTGGAATTCTTTTAGTTACTATCCTGCTGTTACTAGTTGGGACATCCTAGAATCACAAGCAGGTAAATACATTGGTAAAGATAAAAAATGGCATCATGGTCGTTATTTATTTACTGTTGACTTTGCTCATCCAGAGCCTAATATACTTGACACTGATCATTCCGAGATCCCGCACGAACATAAATGTGCGCACGTACTTGCATTGAATGATGGCAACTACGCAGCTCAACCTAACAACAGATTAATTTGGGATATACCATCGTTTACGGTAAAAGACCAAGTGCCTGATTGGAAGGTTCAAACTAACTATTGGAATGTAGAAGATACGCAGCAGTGGCGAACAGAAGACACTGACAATTTCTTTTACGAAATAGAGGAGAAGAAAAATGATTGACAAAATAAAAAACAAAGCGATCCACTATTGGTCAAACCATAAGATCGAAACAATTGTGTTTGTCGTTTTAGTAATAGCTTTAATTGTAAAATAATGAACAAGGTTGGTGGCTATGGATTACAGATTCACAGCAATACTGATAGTTTTATTGTGTACACTCACTCTTTGTGTGGCACCTATTCAAAACCCCTCGTTGAAAATTAATCAAAAAGATTATATAATCCCGCCACCAAAACCAAAACATGAGTAAGAAACCTTTGAATATATCTGAAGAAGCTGCTGTGCAGATGCCAATGAAGACGGTTGCCAGCCTGATCGCGATGATCGCTGTCGGCACCTGGGCTTATTTTGGTATTCACGAAAAGCTTAATCAGCATTCAACAGCGATAGAGTTGATGACAAAAGATTTGGAACAAAACTCGGAGTTTAGAATTAAATATCCACGTGGAGAACTTGGTCAGTCAAGTGGGGAGGCGGAGCTCTTCATGTTGGTAGAACACCTTGCGGGCGTTTTAGATGACGTAGACAAAGAAGTGAAAAGTATGAGAAACAATGCAGTTAACATAGAGTTTTTAAAAGAAAGAACAAAAAAACTTACAGAAGATGTAGAATCATTAATTAGAAAAAATGGAGCACACTAATGGTTGAGGTTGTATTTGCACTTTTATTATTACAAGATCATAAAATTATAGAACACCGTTATCACGAGAGTTTACAAAATTGTTTAAAATCCAAACGTTACGCTATGAAAGATAAAAGCACCAAAGATAGAGTAGTTTACAAGTGTATAAAATCTAAAGCAAACATAGAGATATACATGGGTGAAAAAAAAATTACTTCACTAATTCTTGACTAAAAAAAATAACAAAATTGCAAAAGAATTAAAAGATAGACGATACCATCAACGTGTGGTAAAAAATAAAAAAGCATATGACAGGAAAAAACTTCATAAGATTCCACGCAGAGATAGTTAATGGTAGATGCCCTACCTGCGAAGAGCATACAATGCTGGTAGGTATTACACCTGAAGTATACAGATGCATAAACTGCGGAGCTGATTTACAGCAACATGTCAATGGAGTTATAAGTTATATCCCTAGATTGTCTGGCAATGCTCTTATGTCAGAATTAAATAAATATTTCGATGGCGAAAAAAGCTAAAGGTTTATACGCAAAAGTAGCACATGTGCCTGTTTTTCATAAAACAAGTATAGGTAGAAATCCCAGTAAAGCCAAGATGAATAAGCATAAAAGACGTAGTTTTAAAAAATATAATGGCCAAGGTCGTTGACAAACATCCCTAAATATCCTATATTGGATATATGAAAGAAAAAAAGATAGTAATAAGTAGTAAGGACATAACTCAAAAACAATGGGCTATACTTGTATTAGAATTAAACCTAATACGTAAAGCATGGAAACCATATTGTAAGTTAGAGTTAGCAGCTCCAGGTCTTAAAAAAATAATAAAGTTTGGAACCAGAAGACATGACACGAAAGATTAATAATGGACCTAATAATATTAACAGACGGACTATATCACCTGGCACCAGTGACGAAACAAATGCTGGCGGACCTAAAGATATATTCAAGCGTTGATTGCTTTGATTTGTGTGACATACTACGTTTAAAACTGACCACGTATCACGATGAACCATTTAATTATCACGTGATGAACGATGGCAGCGGATATTTTTTTGGCTGTATTTGCAAATGATAGAAACAATTATAATTATAGACGTAATACTTATTACAATTTATTTATTAACACAATAACCTATCCCAAAAGAGGGAAAACTGGGGATAGGTATTGAGGTGAGAAAGTTTATTGCTAGCACAATTCGGCCACATTGTCAATTATGTCGGCTCTCCATCTTCAGCGTATGGAGAACAAAAGAATTTAATATACATATTATGTTGATTAATCTCTTCAGGTCCTATTTGTTCTAATTTTATCAAGGACTGCTCATAACCAAACTTTAAACAATCATATTGAGTCTCAAATGTAGTTGGCCATGGATATGGCGGCAGGCAAGTACCTGCAACCTGTGAACAAATAATTAAACTTAATAAAAACTTCATTGACAATCCTATATAAACCTTTATATTGGTAATTAATTATGAAAGGAAACGCATGACAGACATGAGTAAATACAAAAATGTTTCTCTATCAAAAGAAACATATTCTACTTTAGAGAAATTGTCGAAGGTTATATTGCCCGACGCCAAGTTGTCTATAAGTAAAACAATCGAATCGATTGCAAACGAGAAAGCGAAAAAGTTAAATGGGAAAATTAAAAAAGGGTAGAGTCAAAGTAACTATCTGCGATACATGCCACGGCAATGGGTATGTCAGAGTTGCAAAGATTGATGGTGACCCAAGTGTAGATTTTAGAGATAGAAGCGAAGTCCACCAATGCTGGGACTGCGATTCGGAAGGAGAATTTTATGAGACAGTTGACGATAATCTTATTGATGACGGTCCTTCTAACAAGCTGCACTAGAGATTTAAAGTTTGATGGATTTGATCCAACAACATCAGCGGTGAAATGGATATTTACGCATGAAAGACACTGATGCTGCATACATCGCCGGTCTTTTTGATGGTGAGGGTAGTATTTATTATGTCCGAAGAGTTGATAAAAAAAAGAAACACAAAGGACCTGGGTATAGAGAAGCATATTGTTGGAGGATTAGCATGGAAATAACTATGACTGATCCATCTGTATTAAAGTATGTGCACGAAATGCTAGGCGTTGGTACGTTGACCAACAAACCACGTAAAGGTAAACGTAAAGATGGTACCAAGTATTTAATGCAATACCGGTGGCGATGCACATTCAGACACGCGTATTACGTGTGTATGATTCTTTTTCCCTACGCCCACACTAAACTAGATAAAATTACTAAAGTTATAGAACACTACAAAGGAACCAAGGTAATGAATGGTAAAGTTGTAGATTTAAATGAATATAAAAAAATGATGAGCATGGAAATATAGAATGATACAGGTGCCAATACACGATGATGATAGAAGATACGCCGTAGAAGTTTTAAAAACTACAAACTTTGGTCACAGATCTAGAGGTTTCAATGGTAATTATGAAAAACAATACACAGGTTTAATTGGTGAATTAACTTTGTTTAGATTAATGGGTAGACCGCAACCAAGATACGAAAGCGGTAGACTCGATGAAGATATTAATATTAATAATAAAAAGGTAGATATTAAATCGATGGCTCGTAATGTGTATATGCAGGATCATTACGTCCATAACTTTGTTGCGTATCAGAAAGATATGCCAAGCGATATACTATTGTTTATAAGTATTAATAAAAAAAGTGGTGTGGTCCAAATCTGTGGTTGGTTGGAAAAAGAAAAATTTTTAAACGAGGCAAGCTTCTTTGATCAGGGTGATAAACGTGAGCGAGACGATGGCACGTCGTTTGTTTTGCGTGCGCCGCTGTATGAGATAGAACAGAATAAATTAAATAAACTTAACAATGTGAGAGATTTAAATGACATTTGAATTTGGAATAGGTATGTTGGCCGTAGGTATGATAGCCATATTTATTGGTGCTGTTGCTGCGTGGTATATTATTAATAACTTTGTAATAAAAAAGAAGGATAAACCTACTAGGTTTGATGATTTAGAATAATGTTAAAATTTTATTTATGGATAATGGGTTGGTCCGGTAGGATTAATAGTTGGGCTTTTAGAAAACAGGCTGCGATTGTAAGAGAACATAATCGTAAAGAAGAAGAGGACTACCTGAAAGAACTAAAGAAAAAATTATGATGGAAGAGAAAGACCTACTAGAATACGAGAATATTGGTCGAAAGATAAAACGTAATGATAAATATAACTATGTAAGTGGTAAACAAATCGAGGACCAAGGATCACGGATCTATGATGTAGCAGGGTTTAGGTTACCAAGTGTTACGACTATTCTATCACGGACCAAGGACCAGGAATTTATAAAAAAATGGAAAGCTAAAGTAGGAGAGAAAGAAGCTGAACGTATCAAGAATTTATCGAGCATGCGAGGGACTGCTATGCATAAATTTCTCGAATCACATATAGAAGGAATAGGTTACGAGGATTTGACAGAAGTAGGCAAGCAGGCAAAATCAATGGCCCAGAAGGTTATAGATATAGGACTCGCACCGGTCGATGAATACTATGGATCGGAGGTGACTATGTATTATCCCGGGCTGTATGCAGGCCAGACTGATCTGGTTTGCATGCACAATGGGATGGAAACTATCGCCGATTTTAAACAATCAAACAGGCCAAAACAGAAAGACTGGATAGATGACTATTTCTTACAAATTGCTGCGTATGCAATGGCGCATGACTATGTTTATGGTTCAAAAATTCGACAAGGTGTGATAATGATTTGTACACCTGATCTTTATTACCAAGAGTTTAAGATACAGGACCACGAGTTAAGGCAGTGGAAGCATAAATTTTTAAAAAGGTTGGATATGTATCACGAACTTAAATTTGACGAGAAAGAGGCAATTAAGGCAGAAATAAGGCCAGAGGATTTTACAAATGAACGATAAACTATTTAGAACCATTCTAAAGAGATACGAAGCAGCAATAGCAGATGCTAAATTTAAGATACATTGCATAAACGACCACAATATGGTCATACCAGAGCACGTAGATATTACCGGAGAAGTTGACAAGCAGCTAGAAATCATAGCAGCCAACGAAGATAAACTAGCAGTTTTAAGGAAATACTATGAGCCAAATGACGAAAAGACACTCTTATAGAGTTCTCACAGATAAATTAGACTCACCTAAAAAAAACACGAAAAAAAAGTGGAATAATGTCCATTTACAAAATTATGTAGCAATACCAACAATTCTAGATCAATTTAGTGGACATTTTACTAGACATATTTTGGTTTAGAGGACATTTTATAATGTCCATACCTGTGGTGCCGCCGCGCGCGCGTAAGGCTGGTCATTATGAGGTGATTTATCTGTGAGAACACTAATGACTGATGAAAATTTTTTTGATATGTTCAATAGGATACACAATCCGGATTATTACTATGGCACGAAAAAAGACAAGAAGAAAAGTAAACGTAAACCCACCAAGCGTAAACGACCTGCCTTATCCAAAGGTAAGAGTCGAGTGGATCGATTGCGTAAGCGACAGCGGGTGGGCAAATGAGAAAGAGTTTGACAAGATGAAACTTGCAACTCCAGTAAACGAAGGATGGTTGTATTCTAAAGATAAAAAATCAATTAAGTTATTTGCCAGCTACGATAAAGATGATGATGGTATTACTTTTGGGGATCGGACGATGATTCCTCGGGCGTGGGTAAAGAAGATTCAGAAGTTGGGGTAACATCTATAATTTGTGCGTAGTCGTCTAAAATTTGTTTCATCTTCGCTTCTAGTTCTTGTTCTGACATATCTTCTAGTTTCCCAGTTTTTATTATTTTTCTGTCTATGTATAGTCCTGCTGCCTTTCCTCGATTTGTTTCAGCGTTTACAGCAGCACTCCAGGCACCCTTCTTCAAAGCACCCTCTCTGATTTTACCAAGTTGAGCGACATGGTTCTCAAAAGTTACTTCATGTTTTTTAAATTGTTCTTCTCGTAATTCACCAATATATTTTACTACAAGTGGATGCTTCTTTGGGCTCGTAAGACTCGAGCCTTCAAATCTAGCATTCTTTTCGCTATAGCCTGCACGTTTAGCAGCCTCTGTTTTTGTAAGCGGTCCGTGTTCGTCACCGAATACATAAAATTCAGCAAATCTTTTTTGCATATCTGTAAGTCTCTTTGGTAGTCCCATGATTGACATTATAGGATATTTCGTGGTATAATTCAAGCCAACATGACAGATGAAAGAATAGATGATGACAGAGGTGATTTAGATTTGACAAAACAAATCGAAGTGTTAAAGGCACGTATTGCTGATTTGGAATCAATTGAAGAAACACATAGAAAGCTTAATCAAGAATTGCGTAAAGAGATATGGCAGTGGAAAGAAAAAGCTGGTGAAGTGGAGGCTCTTGAGTCGAGAGTAAAACAGCAACAAGAATTAATATCAGAACTGTCAATTACGAATAGTAGATTAAGGAAATGAGAGTACAAGACTTACAACAATTTTTATCTAGTTTTACAGAGGGATCAGATGCAGTTAAGAATGCAGTCATCTTTGTAGAAAAAGATGGAAAGCTACACGAAGTTAAAAGAATGGAAGTGCAAGAAAACACACAACCAATTCTTGGACACAAAGGCCATACAGCTCACAGACTTGTAATCAAAACAGAGAAACCTTCTAGTATTATTTTGCCAGATAAACTAATGAAGGACTACTAAATGAATGACGACGTTGGCTCGAAAAACCTATGGGACCAGAGCGTAAATTATACCAAAAAATTAAAAAATGTTTTACCGATTTTTCGCTCATTAGACTTGAGAATTCCAGCTTACTTGGCACTCCTGATCTATTGGTCTGCAATGCTTCTGGCCACTTTTTCACCATAGAATTAAAGACTACAAAAGCAAACAAGATACGTTTCAGCCCACATCAAATTAGCTTCCATGAAAGGCACCCGAAGAATACTTTTATCTTGGTCCAGGCCCTTGGTCCTGGTACCATAAAACTTTTTGAGGGAAGGTTTATACAAGACCTTGTGAGGGAAGGTTTCAAGTATCCTGGCGCTTGTAGCTTGGAGCTTGACGCTTGTCGCTTGTATCTTCAGAGCTTGTAGCTTGCTGCTTGCAGCTTGAAGCTTGGCGCTTGTCGCTTGCAGCTTGTTGCTTGAGGAATTCTTTCCTTCGCTTCGCCAGCTCTTTGTAATAGTTTGGATGTTTCCAGGTCATCTAGTGTTTACCGTATTTGATCACCTTGACAGCAGGATCCCAGCACGCCCGGCAGTCCCTGCATTCGTTGCCCTGCTTTGCAGCTGGACAGGTTGCGCCCTGGTCCACCACTTCGGAAGCGTGCGGCCATGATTCAGGCGCCCGCTGGTTAACCATCGGAGCACTGAACCTAATGACTAAATTTTTAGGACGTCGTGGCAGGTGGGGTTTGATCCACGCTTCACGGGTCGGGAGCCAGTGTCTCTTGCTCGGGGTTAACCTGCAGACTTCATAAATTTTATTTAAATGGTCCAGATCTTGGACGTCTCCGGAGTCGTGCCATCTGAATACATCCGGTTTTTTAGAATTAATTATTGTTACCATTGCCCAGGTCCAAAGCGGGTTCCTGATGGCCTTCAGTCTTCGATACTGTGCATCTTGTACAACTTTAAAAACATAGCAACCCTTCATTGCATAACAGTCATAGCAAACGCTGCCCTTCACCTGCTGCAGCTTGGCGCCGGTTTTGCATTCCTTCGCAGGTAACCCGATCGACCATCCTGGCATCTTGGAAGGTTTGGAGAGGCTACCGCCTATTATTTCAAATGCTATTTTAGTTTTCATAATATCCTATATAATCCTTCATACTGTAATTGTCAAGCTTGAAGCTTGTGGCTTGTGGCTTGCCGCCTGGTGAGGCCGTACGGGCCCGAGGCGGCAAGATCAGCGCAGTAATACCAATTGCGCTTGCACTGATCCCAGGTCCCTGCCTACACGCGCGCACTTCAACAGGGACCAGGGATCACCTGCCATTAGATAAACTGTCCTGCTATATCTATAGCTAATATTAAGAAGCAACCCAGGGCAACTATTGCACCTGTTGCAGGGTATATTGGTATCAATGCCATGCCCGCGGCAGAGCACAAACCTAATAGAACCCATTTAATTATATGTATCATTAGTTCCTTGCCTTTCTATAAGTAATTATCGGATCAATACAAGTTGTGTACCTTTCCAAAACTGTGTCCCAAAAACACATATATTTTTTGCCACCTTGTTCCCAAGTTCTGCAACCATCTTGGTTCATGTTTCCCACTCTAAAAATTGTCTTGTTATATTTTTTAGCGAACCATGAAACGGCAAAGTCAGTCTTTGCCTCTACTTCATCTGCTCTTTTTATAAACTCATCTAGTGTCATTAGTTATCCTTTCTGGGACTATCCTATATTATAGGATAGCCCCTGTCAATACTTAACTTTGTGCGATAGCTTTTATTTTGGAAGTATCAACATTCCAAGTTAAACCAATATGTTTAACTACCAGATTTAAACTTTGTTTAAGTTCGTCTGGCGTTCCACTTTCCATAACATTATCTATTGCTTTTTGTTTCAGGTCTTTTAGGTCTTTGAGTTTAGCGCCTTCAGGTCGCTTCTCAATTTCCCTGTCAACCAAGTCTTTAGCCCATTCCCTTAATTGATCCTCACAATCGGATAGACTTAACCTGTCCTCGTCTCTTTCAAAACGATAACTGATTTCTTTTTTTTCTTTCTTTGATTGCTTCTCAAAAAAAGTTTTAGCATTGTTTTGAGCTTCCTTCATAAACTCTTCAGCTTCCTTCATTTGCTGTAAGATTTTATCTGCGCCCATTTTCTTTGCTAGTTTCTTTACAACATTGTTAGTCGCTTCAGTTCTATACTGCTTGATTAATAAATGTTGTTCATCAATTAGAGGTTGAAAGTATCTATTAACTTTATTTTCAAAATGCTCTAATTGATATTTAGTCATTTTAGTCATTGTTTATTTTTCCTTTCTGATTTGTTTTTATCACTTGACAAATAACCTGTCAAGGACTATATAGGATATGTGAGCAAATACATCTGGCTTTAGGCGTACTAGATGTCAGTGAGAGTACGTATCACACACCGACTGCGCGTCACACCGGGAGCACAGGCCCTGTCTTCGCGCAGCGCAGGTGATGCATAGAGGTACCAGGACCAATCCCAAAATCAAAACTTTGTAAAAACCAATACCCCTAAAAACAAAAAGGGGTCCCACTACTCTAGGTTGTATTGCTTGATTTACAGAGTTTTCCCTGGTAAAAACATTTTGAACACTTAAAGTGGTGCAAAAAATTTTTTAAAAATTTTTTATGAATGTAAATAATATAGATATAAGTAAACTCCCATCAGACGTCAGGAAAACATTTAAACAAATGCAGGTCCTGCTTGCAGAAAAAAAGATACAATCAAAAGCCAAGAATGACTTTCTATCTTTTGTAAAATGTGTATGGCCAGAATTTGTAGAGGGGTCCCACCACAGGCACATAGCAGAAAAATTTAATAAACTTGCAACAGGTGAAATAAAAAGATTAATTGTTAACATGCCACCTAGGCATACCAAATCAGAATTTGCGTCCTACCTTTTGCCAGCATGGATGGTGGGCCGTGAGCCAAAATTAAAAATTATACAAGCAACACACACAGGTGAACTAGCCATACGTTTTGGACGTAAGGCCAAGAATCTTATCGACTCGGAAGAGTATCACAAGATATTTCAAACAAGGCTGCAGGAAGATAGTAAAGCCGCTGGTAGGTGGGAGACAGCACAAGGTGGTGAATACTTCGCAGCAGGTGTCGGCGGTGCCATCACCGGACGGGGTGCTGATCTTTTAATCATAGATGATCCGCATTCAGAGCAAGATGCTATGAGTCCAACAGCTATGGAATCTGCTTACGAATGGTATACATCAGGTCCACGTCAACGTTTACAACCTGGAGCTAGAATTATTTTAGTCATGACTAGATGGTCTACAAAAGATCTAACGGGCATGTTACTCGCTAATCAAAAAGAACCAAAAGCAGATCAATGGGAAGTGGTCGAGTTTCCAGCAATCATGGAACATGGACCAGTATGGCCAGAGTATTGGAAACTAGATGAACTAGAAAAAGTCAAAGCAACATTACCAACTGCAAAATGGAATGCGCAGTGGATGCAACAACCAACATCAGAGGAAGGTGCAATATTAAAACGAGAATGGTGGATGAAATATGATGCAGATGATATACCACCATTGTACCACGTGATACAGAGCTACGACACAGCATTTTTAAAAAAAGAAACAGCCGATTATAGTGCGATAACGACATGGGGATTGTGGTATCCAGAAGAAGATGGCCCTGCGCAGCTCCTGCTTTTAGATGCGATTAAAGGTAGATATGAGTTTCCGGAGCTACGAAGAATGGCATTAGAGCAATATTCTTATTGGAAACCGGAGACAGTTATAGTAGAATCAAAGGCATCAGGTTTACCTTTGACGTATGAGTTAAGGCAAATGGATATACCAGTTGTTAACTTTA
>VTLG01005027.1_pt1 | contig 10751 bp, 15 predicted proteins | sample 4694571 | NCBI WGS metagenome assembly VTLG01 (sample SAMN12604809, study PRJNA352737) | marine metagenome | biome: ENVO:00000447; feature: ENVO:00000209|ENVO:00000569|ENVO:01000036; material: ENVO:00002151; isolation source: viral sequences binned using virsorter ... | reverse complement strand
TAATCATCATATTTGTTATTTGAGTATCTGCTACAAAATGTAATTTAATTTGACGGAAATTATCATTTAATTTTTTAGGAGGGTCAACTTTAAATATTCTAAATTTATTAGTTATGATAGCAGGTTGGGCACTTACAGGAACATCACTTGGGGCTTGTCCAGGCGTTCCTATTGGTGCTGATTTTGCTCCAGCACTTGACATAGTAATTTCTAAAGTTTCCTCTCCTACTATTGGTGTAGTTTCAATTATACCTACAGCATCATTAATTGTAATATTACCAGAAATAAAAGCACTTTCAATATTCTCATAAAAATTAAGCTCAGTCCATGCTGAAGCTTCAGTCTGCAAAAGTATTGGTTTATTTTCCCCACGAATAGGAGAAAGTATTTGAAGTTTTTGTATTTTAAAGTCGCCGGGAAATTGGCCAGGGTTTTTAGGATTAAAGGCGGTCTTGCGGTCTCCCTCTTTTAAGACTCCTCCTAATCCTTTATCGCCAGTTGGGTCAACAGTTGCATCAGCCATTACCTAAACATTCCTCTAAACTGTTCCATAATACTTGTAATATAAGTCCCACTTATAAGATTGATACTTCTTTTCGCCTCATTCTTCTCTTGTTCATATTCGTATACATAAATGATTTTTCTAAAATCTTCTTCAATAGTACGATAAGTAGTATAGTCAATTTCAACAGTCCTTTCAGGTATGGGGTCTGCAGTTCCTGTTGCTTCAACTCTTACATCCTGTATTTTTTCATAATGGTGCACAGTAGTTTTTGCAGTATTTACAGAACCATATTTACTGTTTAAATATTTTGTAAATTGTTGTTCAGTTAAAGGCCAACTCCAATATGGGTCTAATATATTATTAACATAAAAAATTGTCCATGTATAAGCTATATCACCATAGATTTGATGTGATAAAATATCAGGCCGTGTATCTGGGGGAATAATAAAAGGATAATACATCGTGACATCATCTTCTATCGCATCTCTAAGTTTTTGTCTAACCATAATGTTTATAGCAATAGTATAGTCAGGTGAAATTGGATTAGTTCCATCCATGTCATATTGTATTCTTGGAAAATTTGAAAAATATTCTGACATATTAATATCCTTGTGCTATCATTTCTTTAGTCATGATAGATGTTTCTTTAAATTGTAGGCCTACAGTAGTAGTTTGTGGTTTACCACTATCTTTAAAAAATGCAGGTGTTCCACCACTAGAATAATCAACATTACAAGACTCTAAAAAACATTTATCAACTCTAAACAAAATTGGATTATCAGTATTGTATCCCATCTGATTTTTATTTCTTCCATTTACTCTTATTTGTATTTCCCATTCAGCAGGATATGTAAGAGTTAAGGATGAACCAATATTTGATGCAGGATCTCCACCAGATGTTACACTATGAGGCCCTCTTTCAACTGTTTGAGTATCAGTTGTTCCAAGCCCTGGATGCATATGGTATTTAAAGAAATGTACTATTTTTGCAATATCATCTGCTTCTTTTGAACTTCTTGCTACCATAACAAAATTATAAGAAAAAGTTCTGAACCCCCCAGGCCCTGTATACATTACAGCTTTATGAGGATTAAGAATTTCTCCTCTAACCTTTTCTATAGCCTTCATAGCAGAATCACCCCCAAGTGCAGCACCCCCCGCGGTTTTTTTAAAGGATTGTGCGAATCCCTGTTTGGCAGCATTTACAAGAGTAGATATAGTTCCTTTTGTATCAGCACTACCAATTCCTTTAAGAGCTTCTGAGAATGAACCAGCTGTTAGTAAACTCTTAGCTTCACCTTCTGCTGCAGCATTATTTAAAATAGCTTGTCCTAGTGCACCCATATCAGTATCACCCCAACCCTGTGAATAAGAAGTTTTCAATGCATCGGGAGGAAGATAAAGAGCAACCATTCCATGATGTCCAGGCACTGCCTTTTTTGGTTCTCTTTTACATGCAGCAAAAGTAATTCTATGTTTATACTCTCCTGTATGTCCGTTTAATTCTTTTGGATAATAATAAGTGGTTGTTGTTGCTGGATTTGCCATTTTTCCTCTCTAATTAAATAAACTCCTACACTACATATTTATATGGCGTACAAAGGAAAATTTAAACCTAAAAATATATCGAAGTATAGGGGTGACCCCACTAAGATTATCTATAGATCTCTCTGGGAGCTCCGATTTATGCGATGGTGTGACCAAAGAGAGTCAGTATTGAAATGGGCTAGTGAAGAAATAGTGATTCCCTATCGTTCCCCCATTGATGGGCGACGACACAGATATTTTCCAGACTTTTGGGTTAAGGTACTAAAAGCTGATGGTTCTATTTCCGAAAGTCTTATAGAAATTAAACCAAAACTCCAAACTCAACCACCAAAAAGTAAACCCCCAAAGGATGGTAGGAAAAGAAGAAGGTATATCACAGAAGTTAAACGATGGGGAGTTAATGAAGCTAAGTGGAAAGCTGCTAAAGCCTATTGTATGGACAGAAATTGGAAATGGGTAATATTAACTGAAGACGATTTGACTAAATATTAGCATGGCAGAATTAACTAATGAGGGATACCTCGACAAATTGAAATCCGCAATAAATACCAGTAATGTTAAGTCAAAAGCTAGAGCTGCGGGAGATTGGTTTAAAGAGAAGGCCAAACAAGCTGGTGCAAGTGCTCGAATGAGAGCATGGACTCCTTCAATGGTATTGAAAAAAGGAGCAGACCAAGCAGAAAATATTATGTTAGGGAAAATGTTCTTCTACAAATATGACCCAAAGTGGGCAAAGAAGTTACCTTATTGGGATATGTATCCTCTGGTGTTTCCCTTTGAAAAAGCACCAGGCGGATTCTATGGAATTAATCTCCATTATGTACGTCCTAGAGACAGAGCAATTTTAATGGATCAATTAAACAAATTTGCTAGTAATAGCAAATATGACGAAACAACAAAACTTCAACTTTCTTATGACATACTTAAAAGATATGGAAGAGCAGTTCCATGTGTAAAACGATATTTAGGAAGTCATGTACGCTCTCAAACAATTCGTATAGATGCAGACGAATGGGAGATAGCCATCTTCCTACCAGTAGAACGATTCCAGAAAGAATCATCAGCAACAGTTTGGAAAGATAGTAGGAGATTTTACTAATGGCTTTATTCGATACAACTTCACTTAAAACCGCTATAAGTAAACATGGGGGTTTTGCTAGAGGAAACAAATATACGGTTACGATCTCTAAGCCCAAGAAACTTTCTATAATACCTGAAGATTTACAATTAATGTGCGAGACAGTATCCTTACCAACAAGAAGTGCTGCAACAAATGAACTTAGTATGTATGGTCCTGTTCAATCATTTCCTTATAGATTCACCTTCACAGAAGCCTCTTTATCGTTTTATGTAACAGAAGATTTTGAAATAAAAAAAGTATTCGATGCGTGGCAAGAAATAATTATAGATCCTGTCTCTGGTGATCTTGGATATTTTGATGACTATAAATGCAGTATTATAATAAAAAAATATTCTAGTGGTGAGGGAGTTTCAATAGGAGAAGACTATTCAGTAAAATTGATTGATGCTTGGCCAAGTATCATTGGAGAAATTGCTTTAGGGCATTCTTTGGGTGGAGATGTTCTAAGACTTCCTGTAACCTTTCAATTTAGAAAATGGGAAGAAGGTACTAGTGGAACTCCAGCAACCAGATCACCTAATCCTGCTGACCGAATGACCGGCTGATGAAAAATAAATGATTATATAAGGAGATTATTATGGCTTTGCCGAAACTTAATGTTATAAACCACAATTTAAATCTTCCATCTACTGGAAAGGAACTCACATATAGACCTTTTCTAGTTAAGGAAGAAAAAATGTTAATGATGGCCATGGAAAGTGGTGAACCGAAAGATATGATTCGCGCGACAAGAGATATTATAACTTCTTGTGTCGAAGACAATATTGATGTGAATAATTTACCAATGTTTGACATTGAATATATCTTTCTTCAATTAAGAGCTAAATCTATTGGTGATATAACAACAATTAGTTATACACTTGGTGATGAAGATAAATGTAGTAAAAATAAAGATAAAAGTTGTACATATTCTACAGAGATAGATTTAAATACTGTTACTATAAACAAAAATAAAGACCATAAGGATACGATTGATCTTACCGATAATATTAAGATCAAAATGAGGTATCCTGAAATAGAAGCCTCTACCAACATAGTAGGACTTGAAGGTGAGGACTTAGTTAATAAAACTTTTGAAATGATTGGTAATTGTATAGAATACATTCTAGAAGATGAAGAAATGCATTCTACAAAAGACTATACATCAAAAGAGGTTGAAGAATTTCTAAACTCCTTAACATCAGCACAGTTTAGAAATATTCAAAATTTCTTTGATACAATGCCAAAACTACAAAAAGAAATAATTGCTAAATGTACTGTATGTGGAAAAAAGAACACTAAGGTTCTAGAGGGGTTGGCTGATTTTTTTTAATTGGTCTGAGTCATGACTCCCTGGCGAACCATTATACTTCAAACTTCGCTATGATTCAGCACCACCAATGGAGTCTTAGTGATATTGAAAATATGATACCATTTGAAAGAATAATTTATATTGATATGCTACAAGAATGGATTAAAGAAGAAAATGAGAGAATCAATAAAGAAAACCAAGCAAATCGAATGTAGGAAAAACTAATGGCTGAAGGAACTAATATTGGAAATATCAATGAGATAGCTGCTGCTATTGGTAAATCTGTAGCAGATAATATGGCTGCAGCCGCGGGTAATGCGGAAGTTCTGGGAATTGAACGCGAAAGAGAAGCCTCAAAAGAAAGAGCTGAGTTTAAGCATATACTTCAAGGTATTCATAAAGCTTTAACTGGAAGTTTCGCTACATTCAAAGATAGGGATCAGAAAAGTGGTGGAATGCTCGCAGGACTTCTTGGTGGAGTATCTGGAACAAGTATTAGTTCTTTAGGAAAAGGTATTGCAAGTCTTGGAAAAGGATTAGCTATAGGATTAGGAGCTCTTGGTGCTGGTATTGCTGCATTTTTTATAGGTATAGGTACTGCAGATTTTTTAGCTAAATGGTCTGGTGCGGATGGTGAGGCATTGACGGGATTAATTAAAAACTTCTTTGGAGCCTTTGATATTAAAGCCGCAGTAATGATGGGTGGTATAATTGCTGCAGCAGTTGGTATTACAAAAATGGGCAAATTTGCTCCTCTTCAATTAATGGCTGGAATGACAGCCATCGCTGCTGGTCTTGGTGGATTCTTTACTGGTATTCTTCTTGGTGATTTCGTAACCAAACATATGTCTGATGCATTGGAAGTAGATGGAACTGGTCTTGCTTCATTAATGAATAATTTCTTTGGTTCTTTTACTGCAGTTAGTGGTGCTATGGTTGTAGGACTTGTTGGTATTGCCGCAGCTATGATAAAATTTGGTAATAGTGCAAAAGACCCTCTTAAATTAATGGCAGGAATGACAGCTATTGGTGCTGGACTTGGAGGATTTTTTGTAGGGATTCTTCTTAGTGATAAATTTATAGGAAAAATGAAAGAAGCATTAGAGGTAGATGGTACAGCACTTGGTACTTTAATGGGTAATTTTCTCGGAGCTTTTAAAACTGTAGAATCTGTTGGTGCATTATTTGCTATTCTCATAGCTGGGGCTGCAGCTGGTATGGGTAAAGTTAATCCACTTAGTATAGTAGCAGGAATGACAGCTATTGGTGCTGGTCTTGTGGGATTTTTTGGTGGACTTATAATAGCTGAAAAAGGAGCTGAATTTGTTATGGGGGATGTAATGGCTATGAACCCAGGCGAAAATATTGCTAAATTAATGCAAAGTTTTTTAAGTTCATTCAAAGGTGTAGGTGTAGAAGGTATAACTGCATTAGGACTTATTCTTGCAGCAGGTGCCATTATTGGTTTGAAAAAAGGTATCTCAGGAGGTCTTAGTGTAGCTATAGGAATGACAGGAATTGGTGCTGGTCTTGCTGGATTCTTTGGTGGTTTGGCGTTGGGAGAAGCAGCATTAGAAGGAGTAAAAGATTGGACAGGAAAGGCCATAGATGGAAAAACATTAGCTACATTTATGAAAAATTTTATGGGTGCTTTTGATGGTGTGACCGATAAGGGTCTTATAGTTATGGGTGCTCTTCTTGCAGCAGGAGCTACAATGGGAGCTCTTCTTTCTCCCGCATCATTGCTTAAAGTACCATTAGGTATGACAGCTCTTGGTGCTGGTATTGCGGGATTCTTTGGTGGTTTATCATTAGCCGAATCTCTTATGGAAAAAGTTTCAGATTGGACAGGAGCAAAAGTATCTGATGGAGCTACATTATCTACATTTATGCAAAACTTCGCAAAAGCTCTAGATGGTATGTCTGACAAATCATTAAAAATACTAGGTGGTATGCTCGTCGCTGGAGCGGCAATAGGAGTAGCATTGCCTGGTGTTGGGCCTTTGGGAGTTGCATTAGGAATGACAGCTCTTGGTGCGGGTCTTGCTGGATTCTTCGCTGGATTATCCATGGCAGATTTCGTGGCTTCAAAAGCTGGTACAGGAGAAAACCTGAAACAACTAATGACTAATCTTGGTGAAGGTATTGGTGGATTTATAGGTGGAATTGCTGGCGGTGCAATGAAAGGATTCCTAGAACTCGATGCAGATAAACTAAGTCAAGTTGGTGCAGGAGTTAAAGATTTAGGAATGGGTATGTTAGCTTTCGCTGGTGGAACAGCGGGTGGAGCTGTTGCTGGAGTTATGGAAGGTATAGCAGGATTCTTTGGTGCAGATAGTCCTCTTGAAAAAATTGAGGATTTTGTTGATGAGTTTTCCGATAAAGATGCTAAACGATTAACTACAATCGGAAAGGGGATGCTTGATTTAGGAATGGGATTTGCTGCATTAGGTGGAGTTGATGCTACAAAAGTAAATGCTAATCTTGCTTCCATGCAAGGATTAGATTTAGAACAACTTATGGCTAAAGCGAATACAAAGGGTAATGAACATGATGGAGGATTGATTAAAAGGAGTGGAAATTATAATTTAATGGCCGGTGAAGCTGTAATGACACCAGCACAATTAACAAATATGGCAAATACAATGGAATTATTAGTAGGATCTAGAAATATTGAAGCAGGGAAAAATGGTGGAGCTCCAATTGTAGTTAATAATATAGACCAAAGTCAACAGACCCAAACAAATATGAATCGTACTCAAAACGTAAATGTTGGATCTGATTCACCCCACAATCAGAACTCCACTCTTTCTAGATTAAATTAATTAAGCAGTTTCAGCCAACTTTTGGAAATATCCTAAAGCCTCATCATCATCTTCCGATTCTGCTGCAGGTTTAGGAGTTGTCTTAATAGGAACACCACCATCAAATGGAACTTCCTCTTCCTTATCTTTTGGTATGGAAAATGCCGCAGGGATTTCCTCAGTACCCAATCCAAGAACTTTATCCAACTTAGTTTTAAGTTCCTCAAAAGTCTTAAACTTGTCCTCTGATACAATCTCCTTCAAAGAGAATTCTGATTTCCAGATTTCTTCCAATCGTGCATCATCATCCAAGAGTGCACTAGGTGTTTCAAATTCCGACTTATCATAATTGGAATATCCTTCAACCTTACGAATCTTCATCTTGAAATTCGCACCTTCCCAAAGATCAAATGGATTAACTGGTGACTCGTCCTCAAATTCTGGATTCATCAAATCGTTAATCTTGTCAAAGATCTTCTTACCATAACGATACAATTTAATTTGACCCTCATTCTCAGGATGAGCGGGGTCTTTAACGATATACACATTGGATGTATAATTCAAACGACGCTTCTGTTTACGAGCAACCTCTTTGTTTGCTTCGATTCCAGAATTCCAAAGTGTAGAGTTGTGTTCACTCACAGGATCTTTTTGACCAAGAGTTGTCAAAGAGTTTTCGATATACCAGCCACCTGGCCCCTGAAATCCATGATTCCACATTCTTGCCCATGGCAAGTCTTCACCCTCTGGTGCTGGAAGGAATCGGACAACAGCATAACCATTTCCTGACTTATCCAATTCAGGACGCCAGAAACGGTCATCAGTATCACCGAATGTGTTTGGGTTGGAAATTTTCTCTGTCTCTTTGATGAGAGAAGATAGGTTGGACTTACGTTGCTTTTTCATTTCTGCAAATGTAGACATAGTATCCTTTCGTATTAGTTGTATGTGCAGTATATTAACGTATAAAAGTATTATAACATATATATAAAATTTGTCAAGCGACCTATATTGGAAGCTTGGCGGTCTTAGGAAAAAAGTTGAGTTCTTCAGCCTCTTCCCTTATCTGAGCCTTGAGTTTGGTATTGACCAACTGGGCTACAGTTTCTGGCTCCATATTATTCATATCACAATAATGAAGTATGGCATCCATATAACTTAAACGAGTCTCTTGAACGATTGCTTGAATCTTAGTAAAAAACTCCGCGGATGTTTGTGTTTGTAATGGCATTAATTCATCTCCTTTACTTCATCACATATTCCCAATTTTTTAGCTTCTCCGGCTTCTAACCATACATCTTGTGGTGGGAGAAGATATTGACGAATTTTATCCTCATTCATTCCAGTACATCTCTTATAATGTGCTATCATTCTTTTGGTTGTTAGGTCATACTCTTTCTGTGCAGCAAAGAGTTCATGTTCTTTTCCAAATGTACCCCAACTATATTGATGAGATAAAATAGATGTATTCGGTGTCAATGTTCTTTTACCTTTTGTTCCAGAAATAAAAAGAAGTAATCCACATGATGCAATCAATCCAAGACCAGTAGTTTTAATTGGTATAGCAGAACCCCTCATAACATCAATCAATGCAAAACACGCAGTTAAATCTCCGCCTGGGCTACATATAACTAAATTTAATTCTGCAAGTCTTTTCTCTGTAGTAATAAAGTTAGCTTCTAGTATCCATTCAATCGCTGATGAACAACTGGAAGTATCAACCTCTTTCATTAATAGGTGATATCCAGCATCCGCTAGACTACTAACTTCCTTTTCGGTTTCTTCACGTGCCATAATTAATTAATGTTACCTTGTTTTTTACCTGCCTTTTTCTTCTTCTTCTTTGGATTTAATCCTTTTACTGGTTTACGATTCTTAGCTTTCATTTCAGCTTCTGCAAATAAAAGATCTTCCTCCACATCAGTTCTTCCATGTTTTGCTTCTGCAGACTCTGGCCATCCAGATAACCATGCAGTAAATCTATTCCATAATCCCATTCTTACCTCATTTTTCGTTTATGTTTATAATCATTAATTGCCGCTTTAATTGCATCTTCTGCTAAGACTGAACAATGGATCTTAACCGGCGGTAACGATAATTCCTCAACGATGTCTGTATTTTGAATTGTACTCGCTTCATCCAATGTTTTACCCTTAATCCATTCAGTCGCCAAACTAGAAGACGCAATTGCACTTCCGCAACCAAAAGTCTTGAATTTGGCGTCGATAATATTTTCATTTTCATCTACCTCTATTTGTAGTTTCATAACATCTCCACACTCTGGAGCACCCACAAGCCCAGTACCGACCCTGTTACTCCCAGTATCCATACTTCCAATATTCTTGGGTTCTTCATAATGCTCCAATACTTTTGTAGAATATGCCATATTAAAAGTCACCTCTAGTGACTGCTGTTATTTTATCAATCTGTGCATTAAGAATATCTGTTCTTCCTGGCCAACGAATCCATTCTCGTTTGTCTCCATCCTTAGCAAGATTCTTGAGAAGTGGAAGAATTAACTCTTCTACTTCATTCATTTTTTGACCCCACTTATCATTAAGTTCTTCTTTGCGGTCATCAAGTTCTTCTCTCATAACTCGCATATTATCTGTTAAACTTGCAATCTTTGAGCCAATCTTTTCTAGTTCTGGTTTCATACTAGCCGTAGCTGTGGAAACAACTTCTTTGGCTGTGTCTACTGTTTGTGTTTGTTGTGCTGCATATTCATCAGCACTCACCGTACTAAAACCGAAATCATTTAAATCAGACATTTATACCTTCTCCTTCTTTATGTTCAGGGTCATCCTTTTCCTTGAACCAATAATCGGTAGATTTTGCTAACACGGCCACATAGGCCCCGACCATAATGTTCACCAAATCGCGACTATCTTGTGGTAATTCCCCATAAAACAATAACCATATTAAAAATAAAAATGTACATACTATAATCAATGATATGAGAAATCTTGCCCACCAGTTTAATCTTTTTCTGGTTTCCACCTTCTCATACTTTAATGCTTCCATTGGATTTTTCTCCCATAATGCTTCTTCCGAAGCGTTAACCATTTCATCAATGGTATTCACTTTCTTATCACTCAATCTTTCATCATGAGCTTTCTTCCTTAAATTTTTTGGAATACTTATGGCCATTAATTTCCCCTAAAGTTGTATTTCTTTCCAATGTTTGTTGGCTACATTATTTAATGCCCACCATCCCATTCCGTTGCCAGGATTTAAATGTTCATCACCGACCTCTTCAAAAATAAATGGTCTACCATTAACATAAGAAGTGTAGATTGGGGAATCATAACCCATCCTACCTTTATTAAAAATTTCTGTATTACCATGTCCGAGCCAATTATTTTTACAACGATTAGTTCCAATAAGATATGCTTTATCTGTTCCTTGAATTGCTCCTTTTGGAATAAACAAGACACTATCTTGCTCAAACTCTTCACCAAA
>VTLG01000414.1_pt1 | contig 10751 bp, 10 predicted proteins | sample 4694571 | NCBI WGS metagenome assembly VTLG01 (sample SAMN12604809, study PRJNA352737) | marine metagenome | biome: ENVO:00000447; feature: ENVO:00000209|ENVO:00000569|ENVO:01000036; material: ENVO:00002151; isolation source: viral sequences binned using virsorter ... | reverse complement strand
ACGTGCTGTGACAGATATTGAGAAGCGAGAGGCGCAGAGAGTATTTGAACGTGATGTACAGCCATCCTTGGAGGCGAAAGCTATTCAACAGGGTGGTGGGATGTCTGGTCTTGGAACAAGGGCTGCATTAGAGGCTTCAGAAGCTCAGAGAGAACAGGGTAGGCTTCTTGCAGATATTGAAGCTAGAGGATTACAGAGTGCCTTTCAAGATGCACGATCAGCTTTTGAACAGCAGAAAGCAAGAGAAGCTAATGCAGCAGCAGCTATTGGCAGGGCTGGTGCAGAGACATTTAAATCTGGTCTGGCAGAGCAGGGTGTTCTACAGACTGTTGGAGAAGAGAAACGTGATCTTGCTCAGTCTGCACTTGATGAAGAATACTTTAAGTTTTTGGAAGAGCGAGAGTTTCCGCAACAAAGACTTTCTGAGTACTCCGGTTTTGTATATGGTAATCCTCTTAATCGTATACCAACTCAATCAACTAATACAACTGGCACACCCTTCCAACCTAGCTTTGGCAGACAACTTCTTGGCATTGGCTCTACTCTTGGCAGTGCTTTTCTTGGAAGTAATACTGGATCAAATATATTTGCTAAAGCAGTGGGTTTAGCTAAAGGTGGGGGTGGTATTGCTAGTCTTGTGAAACGTAAGGGAGGAGGAGGCTTTCCTGATATGAGTGGTGATGGTAAGGTAACTCAGAAAGACATACTGATGGGCCGTGGTGTTATTGCTCGTAATATTGGTGGTGATCTAGATGTAGATGAGGCAGAGCCTATGTCTATGGAAGCATTACGAGAACGCAGTCCTATGGAGGCAGAACTTGCACGTTTGCAAGCAGCTAGAGCAAAGGCACCAAATGTTTCTGGACTTCGTAAGTTTGGCATACGTCCTGAAGGATATTATACACAAGCAGCAAAAGAAGATGCTGAAGCAAGAAGAAAACTTCTGCAATCAAATATACCCTTCTCTGCACAAGCAGCCTCTGATTTTCTTGCAGCACTTGGTAGAGCCGCTGTAAGAGAAGAAGGTAATGTAGGTGCTGCGTTTGCAGAAGAAACTGCCAAGTCTGCTAAAGAACGTAAGGATACAGCTAAAGCACTGAAGGCTCTTGAACTACAAGAAATAGAAAAGTCTAGGGCTGCTACAGAAGAAGAGTATGGACGACCGGCTGCAATTCAAAAAGCTAAACAGCAATCAAGACTTGTAGATGCTCGTATTAGATCACTATTAAATAAAGGAAAAGGTAAGCGTCCTAAGTTTACAAAAGCTGAAGTTGAGAGTGCTACATCTTATTTTGAAGATAATGTTATTGAAAAATTAAATAATCAGATAGACGCTGACGAAAACTTTGCTAAAAATTTTGGAAAAGCTATTAAATTTGAAGGTAGTCAAAAATCTTTAAAAGATATTATTAGTAGCGTTAAAAATAATGAGGCTATTATGGCTGAGATAATAAAAGAAGCTAAAATTTTAGCAAATAATAATGAGACGCTTCTTGAAGATCAGCTTGAAAAAGCTTTGGGAATAGTTTTAAAAAGAGATTATGCAGGTAAGTCTACTGGTATATATGGTTTTATTGGCTCTGATGCAGAGCTAGTTAGAAAAACTGCTAAAGAGTGAGTTAATATATGTCTGATTTTTTAGAGGGTCTGAAACTTGGAGCAGCCTCTCAAAGTAGTCCTTTTCTTGAAGGATTAAATGAAGGTTCTAGAACTGCATCTCCATTCTTGGAAGGTCTGGGTGTAGAAAGAACCGCTACGCCTACTGAAGATTCTAAGTATGTTATAGAAGGTTTTGATCCTGACTCATTTGGTTCTGTATTGTCCAGAACATTTAATGAAAGTTATATTGGCGGTCTTGATTTCTTAGGTGTTATTGGTCGTAAGTTAGGATCACAAGACCTTGTTGATCTATCTGAATCTCAGATTAAAGAAACAAAAAAAGATATTAAAGCTCTGGGAACTCCTACTAGAGATGCAAGCTTTACTAAAAGTTTAGGAGATATTGACAAGATATATGAAGAAGAAGGAACTGGTGCGGCTCTTGATCGTGCGGCCCTTCTTTTTCAAGATTCAATGGCACAGATTTTAGGTTCAGTTGCTATTCCTTTTGGTGCAGCAGCGGCAGCTATTCCTTTATCATTGGTAGGAGCGCCTTCTGCTGCTGTAGGTGGAGTTAGTCTCCTAGCTCCTTTTCTTGTTGGTGGTTCTATTATTGGTGGTCAGGTTGAAGAGGAAGCTAAGTCTCTGGGTGCAACTCAAGAAGAGGCTGATACTGCGGCATTAATTACAGCACCTATCGGTGGTTTCTTGGAAAGGTTTGGAGCAGCTAAACTAATTAAAAGTGTGATGGGTAAAGTAGGTAAAGATGCTATAATAGAACATGAAGGTAAAAAGGTTGGTAAAGAAGTTGCTGAAAAAGCTTTAGATAGAGCTTTAAACTTTGGTAAAGAAGTTGGTAAGGTTGGAGTGCAGACTGCTGTTAGAGAGACAGGAACAGAAACAGCACAAGAAATTCTTCAACAAGCTGCCTCTCAAATGGCTGCTGGAAAACCTGTAGATATTGATACAAATAGAACCATTGATGCTGCTGTTCTTGGCTTGCTTGGTGGTCAAACTATAGGCACAGCAGGAGCTACACTCGGTAAAGTTTCTCAAGCACAAGCTAGAAAAGAACTTGATGAGCTTGAAAAAGATTTAAGTGACTTGGAAAAACAAGTTAAGGATGCTAATAAAGAACTACCTGTTCTTATGAAGACAGGTTTAGGTGTTGATCTTGAGGGATCAAAACTTTTAAAAGCTATAAATAAAATACCGGGAATAAATACAGATTTTAAAAATCCTGATACTAGCACAGAACAGCTTGCAGATAAAGGTAGAGCTAGAACTGGTCCTTTTAATCTTGTTAAAAGATCAACCACTAGACTTAAAGAATTATCTAATAGAAGTGAAGAGGGTGCCAGAGTTATTAATGGATTAAACAATTATTTTAATGATCTTCACGAATCTATAGGAGACTTTTATGGAAAGAAAGAAAGTATAATAGATGAAGGTTTAGATGGTAAGAGTTTAAGAAAAGGTAAAAAGCTTCCTTTTGCAGTAAATATATCTAAAGAAAATAATAATAAATTATTTGATAAATTAAATGAAGGTAAAGATTCAGACAATCCTATTGTAAATAGAGTAGGTGATAGAATTAAAAATGAAATATATAAACCTATTCACAAACTACTGTCTGATGCTGGAATTAAAATTGGTTATAATGAAGATTATATTACACACTCATATAAAGTTGGAACTAAAAAGAATAGAAAAAAGTTTCAAGAAATTTTACAAAAGGAAGGCATGGCTTTAAATAAAGCTACTGAACTTGTAGATACTATAGTAGAAAATAAAGGTGTTTTTACTCCTAATACTAATGTTGATTTTTTTAATAATGTAGGAGAAACAGATCAAAAAATAATTACGGATAGTAAAAAATCACTTGAGCTTCAAAGAGCATTGGATGAAAAAATAGTTAAGAAATTAGATGAGGCTGGGCTATTAGAAAGAGATGTTCAAAAATTAATTAATAATTATTTAATTCAAAGTATGACTCGTCTCAAACAAAAGCAAATGGAAAATACTTTTGTTCCTCAAATAAAGTCTATGATAGATAAAGGTTTGATTGATGATAAAGAACTAGATGCTTTAAAAAGTGTTTCAAGATCAATTCAAGGAAATCTTTATCCAAAATTTAAGGGTTCTTTTACAGAGGGTGTTTATAAACCTCTTATAACTTTAGGTTATGTATCTACTCTAGCGTTCTCTGCCTTGTTAGCTTTTGCTGAAGCAGCCGTTACGTTATATAAAGTAAGTCCAAAGAATGCAATCTTTGGTTTGTTTAATGCGGCTCATGTAGGTTTTAGACAAGCAATAAGAACTTCTTTTCCACAGCTTCCTAAAACAGAGTTAGAAAAATCTTTAAATTCTTTATTTCAAACTGCTGATACTTCAATGCAAAATGTTTTAAGAGATATAGATAGTAGAACTTTTAGTGAGGTGACTACTAATAAATTTTTTAGGTTTCAGTGGCTGTCACAAATAACTCAGTTTACTAGATATATGGCTTTTGATGCTACTAAAAAACAGATGCGTCAGGATATACAAACTCTTCAAGATGCTAAAGGTGCAAAGACAAGAGAGACATTGAATGCTCGTAGAAGATTAGCAGAACAGGGTTTAATTAAACCAGAAGAAAATCTATTGCAAGATTGGGCGGCTGGTAAACTTGAGACAGAACCTAAAATAATAACTCAAGCTGTTGCAAAAACAATAGATGAGATTATTCAATCTCCTAATATTGTTAACAGACCTTTATGGATGTCTAATCCATATTTTGCTCCTATTGCACAGTTAAAGGGTTTTATGATGGTGTTTGGTAATACCGTTGGAGCTAAAATGTTTAGAGAAGTTTTTGCTCCTCTAATAAATTTAGCATTATTATCTCCAAAAGGAAGAATACCTGTAGGTGCTACAACAAAATATGCATTGATGTTTACTATGATTATGGCAATCATGTCAGCAATGCAAGCTATAAAAGATGAAATTAGATATGGTGATGAAGAGAGTCCATATGATCAACTAAATCCTGATGAAAAGATGAAACATATTCTTCTAGGTTCTAATATATTTGGATGGGGAACAGTTATAAATCAAATGTTAGAAGCCGATAAATATGGATCATCTCCTCTTGCTGCTGTAGCTGGACCAATAGCTTCTATGACAGAGGATCTTGTGGATGCGTTAGGTGATATAGCGCTTCCTGCTATTTCATCAGAGGAAGATATTAATTTAAGAAGAATGGCTACTTTTATATCTAGGTATTTTGTACCAATCTTAGGTAACATACCCGGCTTTAGAGAATCAGCCCGTGATCTTGTACAACCAGACTAAGACTAACTAAAAGAAAGGACGAACAGTGACTAACTGGGAACATTTTACTGAAGATGAGATGCGTTGTAAGGGTACTGGAGAGTGCCACATGGACGAAGAGTTTATGGAAAGGCTCATTCGTTTAAGAAAAGACTACGACAATCCAATGATCATATCTTCAGGCTACAGGGACATAGCATATAATACTACAATAGGCGGCTCTCCTAACTCTGCACATATCTATGGCAGGGCTGTTGATATTGTAGTTGGTGGTCACGATGCTTTTAAACTACTACGTCTTGCTATCATACATGAGTTCAAGGGCATTGGCGTATCTCAACGTGGCATGTATGAACGCCGCTTCCTGCACCTTGATACAATGGAAGATGGGGATCACCATCCTCGTCCGTGGTTATGGAGTTATAAGTAATGGCTGATCCTGCAAGCCCGGAGGGTATGCTTCTTAGTTACCACGGAGAAGATGATACAGGCTTGTCTGCAATCAAAGAGAAGCCTGTGGATAATAGAAGCACTTGGCAGCAGCTAAGAGAATATCTTACCACAGGTATTAATGAAGATGCACGCTATGCTCTTGGTCCACATGCCGCCCCGGCTGTGAAGGGCATATCTTCACTTGCTGCTGAACTTACTCCCGCTGCTGATACTAGGGATGCTTTGGTGGAATCACAGAAGACAGCAGAAGCTGTATCAGAAGGTAAGGCGTTGGAAGCTGGTATAGGTGGTTTAAGTACTCTGGCCTCTCTGGCTGCGATGTTTGTTCCCGGAAGTTTAAGTGGAGCTAAAAAAGGAACTGAAGAAGTAACAAAACAAGTGAAAAGATATATAGATGAACCTGTTGATTATACGTTTACAACTGGGCGTGGATCAACATACGAAGCATTTCCTAGTGGAAGAACACAAAGAGATAAAGCTTCAGGGCATAAAGATGGTGGTGTTGGTTTACAAAGAGAATCAGAAAAAACTATTTTTACAGATGGGTCAAAACAGGGACGTAAAACAGCTAGTAATATAGTTGGTATTTCAAAGAGTGAATTTCCTACTCAAATACTACCTATTTTATCTAAAAATAGTGAAGTTGTGGGTATAAAAATTGTTCACGCTTCAGACTATGGACCTAAAAAAGCTGGTGATACTATTATTCAGATGCCTGTTTCAACTAAACCCGATGTAGGCAAACAACCAATAGAGATTTTTAGTCGAGGTACAGATGTGCATCTAGGCAGTCCAATAACGAAAATTGAAAAAGGAGCAGAAGAAATTATACCACAAAAAATTTTTTCTAAAGAACCAGATGCTATTGGTAGTATGACAGGAAGCACCGATAAGTATTCTTCTGTTGAAATGATTATGGATAAAAAGAAGTTTGATGCTAATGTAGAAAATCTTCCTAAGTCTCAAATTAAAAAAGATAGTGTTGGGTATTTAACAAAAGCCCTTAAAAATAATAAACCTGTTGCACAACCTTTTATAACATTAAAATGGGATGGTTCAACTTGGAAACCACAAAAAGGAACACATGAAGGTAGGCACAGAACAATAGCTGCTGAAAAAGTTTTTGGTAAGGGTGTTAAATTTCCTGTTAATGTTCAGTTAAGAACTAAGAAAGGTAGTACAGTACCTATAGAAGAACTAACAGGAAGAAAAAAATTTTATAAAGTTAAAGATCAAGACGAAGCAGATAGAATGTTAGCTGAGTTAGAAAAATTTAACATATCAGATGTTCAAAAGAAAAAGGGTGGCTCTGTAATAGAACGTAATCCTTATAACTATCCGCCAAGGAGTATCTAATGCCGGGACGTTTGTGGCTGGCATACTTTGCAGCAGTGATATTAACAGCTATAATTTTTGGTCCTGCTAACGTATAACAGGGAGGTTAGTATGGAAGGTGGAATCGACATACGTCTGGTCGTAACTATTGCTGGTATCCTATTCAGTGTAGCAGGAGCCAGTGCTGTAGCCAAGATGCAGATTAGACAGCTAGTGGAAAAACTAGATGATGTTGAGCAACGTCTGCGTAAGATGGATGCTCGTAGTGACAAGCTAATCACTGCAACTGAAACTCAAGAACAAAGAATAAATATTTTAGCAAAGATGGCAAGTCCTGAAAATCTTAGGCGAGATCATATGCAACTGGCAGAGATTGTTACGCATGTGGGAAGACTACAAAAAGATTGTGATAGGCTATATGCCATGCACAATGGATCACATCCTCCCGTAGCAAGTGAAAGGATAGCAAAATGAGTAAAGATAATATTCCCGATAAAGAAACATATCAAGTTAACAGGCGTAGAATGTGTTGGGTTGTTCTTGTAATGATGGCTGCTATGACTGTGGCAATCATTGGATGGCCTGAAAGATATGAGAATGCCAATGTAATGGAGATGGCGTATCTGGCATTGTCTGGCCTTGTTGCTGCATACTTTGGTGCAACTGCATTTCAGGCAGCTAAAAAACCTGTCAGGAAAAAGTGATAACAAAGTTTGATATAGAAGAGGTGCTGGCTGAAAAGGTTATTCCTTCACTGTCCATGCATGGAGGAGGAATAGAGCTACTAGATTATAATCAAGATACTCGTAATGTACATGTTAGACTTATAGGATCATGTGCAGGATGTTCTGCAAGTACGATTACTTTAAAGATGGGTGTAGAAAATACTTTACTTTATTACTTTCCAGATGATATAGAGACTATAACCCATGAAGAGGGGGAAATAACTAACCCATTTTACTAAATCCTCTGTAACGAGCTAGGAGCGTCATACAGAAGAATCAGTACCTCTGGGCTATATGCCTACCAGAAGGGCTAGAGAAGGCTACTCAGTGGCTCTCCTAGCCCTTCTTTTTTACTCTACCAGTACGGAATTTGTCTCTTCACTGCTTTCAGACGGTTCTTCTGCATAATCGCTATCATTTTCTTCAAACAACGCATCAGCGAAGTCACACTTAGATAGAAGCTGTACAACTTTCTCTTCTCCCAGTACATTTAGACAGCCAACAATAGCAGTCTCCAGTGTATCCTTATCCATAGATAGACCAGTATCACTATTAGCACCACGAATACGGGACAGTAGTTCAAGTGCTTTGATGGCACTGTTGGTATGTCCGTTTGCTTTGGCAAAGGTGTACTGATTTTCTATCTCTTCTATAACATTAACATCTGTTTCAAGTTGTTGTTCAAGTTCGTGAACACGATCAACAACTTCCTGTATCTGCATAAGACGGTAGCCCTGATTGTTTGCTGATGTAGCAGAATAACCAGCAGCCTTTGCAGCCTCAGTTGCATTGCGATGCAGAACGTAAGCCTCTGCAAATCTCTCTTGTTTTTCATTTAACATAATAAGTTACCAATCCATTTGTTAGTATGGCAAGGGACACAGCATTGATAACAATCAAGGCTCTATCGTTCCAGATCATTCCTACAATAAACCATCCAGTGAGTCCGACAATATCAAAGTATAAATTTAGAGGGTAAATATTATTAGAGGTAAGTATAATACCAACAATAAGAACTAAGGATGCACCCCACTTAATATACCAATCTTTTGTTTTGTGTGGTGTCATCTTCTTCAAACTGTATTCTGGCATTACTTCATATTACTTCTGGCAACACCCTTCCACTTCTCTGCTGTACGCATACCACCAAGTCCTAGCAATGCCATGATCAAGCTGATCAGTTCATTAGTCTCCAGTACAGGAAGCGTTACCATAGGATACCAAGTAATAATAATCCAAGATAGAATAGGTGCAAGAATAAACTGCCATGCCAGAGCAAAGCAACATACCCACATGATAGCTGGTCTTGCTCCGCTGACGAAGATAGAGGGGTGCTTGGCCTGTTCTATATTTGCCTGTGCTTGAGCAAGGTCTAGTGATACCATCTGTGTCTGAAGCTCATGCTCCAGTTTCTTCTTCAGGTCTTTGTCCTCTACAAACTTGTCAAGAACTTTGCCAGCTACACCAATGACTGAATCTGCAATACCTAATACCATGTTCTATTTCCTTGTACAGAAGGAATATATATTCATTGCCTTCTTTAGTTTAGAAATCTTCTGCAAAGTTGATGCCGCACTCTGGCATGTAACAGATGACTCAAAGTTCTGATAAGTTACATTGATGTCAGAGCCAGCCTTGGTCCACATCAGTGCTACAACAATTAGTACGTACATTATTGTTCCTCCTCTTTCTTTAGTTTAACTACACGGGGATACTGATCTATCCTGTAACCCTCAGTAAGAAAAGTCTTAGTGTCTTGCTCTTCCATTGTATCAGCAAAGAGATATATTTTCAAGTGTTTAAACTTCCTGCTTTTCTCAGCCAACATTTGTATCCAATGATTAGGAGAGAAGACAGAGATATGAGCGTTCCTTCCATCAGGTAGCAGTTTCAATGCTTCAAAGCAAGCCACGTTTAGAAAGACTATCTTCTTTGCATAGGAAAATATTTCTTCTACTACCCAACCCAAGTCTTCTTCTGCAATATGTTCCAGAACATCAGTGCATATCACTGCATCCTTCCTGTGTATAGGAAGCTTGCTGTGTTTCTCATAGCCGGGATCGAAGAGTTCGCACTCATCCAACTCCCAATACTCAGGAAGAGGACAGTCAATCTCATTAGTGATCTCTGAGAACTTATCTGTGTAGAGTACTGCCTTACCACAGCCATAATCAAGTACAGACTTACAGTTATTGTTTTTCAAATATAGTTTTATAAGGTCCACAAACTTTAGAAGGCTGCGTCCATTGAACATACCCTCTCCCTGATCGTGCTTCTCCTCATACATCTTAACAAGATTACCATAATCATCTGATGGATTATGTCTACTGTTAGTATTGTCTATATTAATATCAGACATCATAGTATCCTTTAAACTGTGGGCGAACTTCCTGTTCTTCTTTAATCTTCCATAAGTCAGCTACCATTGTATTCTCTCCATGAAAAGACAGAACACCCTCAAGGCCGGGATCGTTAAAGACTTTCTCACAATCCTGTGCCATAGCTAGTAGCTCACCTGTAGTCCAGTAGGACTTGTCCTTGACATTAACCTGTATATACTTAGGCTTGGGAGTTTCACCACCCTCAAGATCACCTGTGGTTTCTGTCTTCTCCTCATCGGTAGGCTCATCTCTGCAACAGTCAAAGCCAAAAAGATGTATATCTCTGAAGCCCATTGTGTGTAGCATACCAATACCACGCATGGCAGCGCATGTACCTCCTGTGATAAGAGTAGCACCCTGTGGTATGCCAAGCTCCTCACTTAACTTAACCTGTTGTTTCTCAATAACTTTCCCTTGCTCCTCCTCTTCACGAAGCGAGTCAGTGAAAGCGTGCCAGCCCCACATATGGGTATCTTTTTCTTTCAGATACTCTGTAACAGAAGGGTCTGTCATGGATGCAACAAAGAAGTTAATACTAGGGTCAGTCTTTTCAAACAAATCTTTTCGTACAATATTATGTGTACTCTTACCTGTGATTGGTCTGGGGTCAAGAACAATACAACCCCACGGTATGATGCCGTTCTTCATCAGCCCCGGCAGAGCATGTTTAACTGACAGAACTTTACAGCCGGGATTATCATCTATAAACTTTTTTAACTTTGCATAGTCTATGTAGGGACCAGCAGAAACAATAACAGCCTTGTCCTTATGTGCAGGATGCTTTGTAACCCACTTGTCTTTATCTATATGTGTAAGATTGGTTACAATGTTATTGCGTATATACTCTTTTGGTACTGAATCTCTGGGATGAACAACAATAGGAACTTGTTTTAGTTCTGGTGGGATATCAGGAAGAGACTCATCCGTTAGAAACACTACAAGGTGT
>VTLG01017231.1_pt1 | contig 10755 bp, 11 predicted proteins | sample 4694571 | NCBI WGS metagenome assembly VTLG01 (sample SAMN12604809, study PRJNA352737) | marine metagenome | biome: ENVO:00000447; feature: ENVO:00000209|ENVO:00000569|ENVO:01000036; material: ENVO:00002151; isolation source: viral sequences binned using virsorter ... | reverse complement strand
CAACCTGAGTTCGAAGATGAGGAAGCAATTGATCCATTTGATTTCTGGCAAGGTGCGAACTTTAAACTCAAAGCAAAGAATGTAGCAGGATACAGAAACTATGATAGTTCTGAGTTCACTGCTGTTACTCCTTTACTTGATGATGATGACGCACTTGAATCTGTTTGGAAGAAAGAAAACTCTCTTAAAGAGTTTGTCGATGCCGATCAGTTCAAATCATATGATGACTTGAAAAAACGTTTAGAGTATGTGCTTGGTAGTAAGAGACCAACCAGTTCAATTGAAGAGGAAGATACTGATCGTGGTGCTGCTGAAGAGTTAGTTACTGCTGCCGTATCTACAACACCATCATCTGTAAATGAAGACGATGATGATGCACTTTCTTATTTCCAGAAACTTGCAGAGGAATAATTAATTTGTTACTCTAGTATTTTCTGTTTTTATTAATCTATTATTGACAAATTGGGATGATCTTTTATAGGTCATCTCATTTTTTATGTCAATTAAAAATTGTTGTAAATATTCTGGTCGAAGAATTGATATATTTCTTTTATTGTTATTTAAAATTACTTCATGCTCATAATAACTAACACCCCTTACTGGATTTATAGTTGTTGTTGCTTCGTTTCCTATGTCAGGTTTTGGTATTTTAAAATTTTGGTCTACCATTTTTCCTTTTGGTAAAATAACAATTCCACGATTGTTTTTGACTTCAGTTGTTTCATAATGCCTGACATTATTAATTTCAGTTAGACCATATTTAGATACTGTATAATCATATAATTCTTTGCTTGATAGTGGCCACTCATTCCGAACATTTGTGATATTTGCTGTAATTAAAACTACCCAATCTAAATTTGACTTACCGTATATGTCTCTTGCAATTGTATCTGGTCTCTCACCATCTTCAATTTCATATTTGTTAAAAACTGTGAATACATTTTTTAAGTCATCACGTATTTTCATACGACGGAAAATATTTTTAGCAGACACATAAGTGCTACTTGAAATTCGATTTGAATATGGTGATTGATATAATAAATCTGGTAATTCTCTAAAATATCCCATTAGAATCCTGTACCCTCCAATCCTTGACCATCTTCATAATCTTCAGAGTAAATTGGATTTAACTCTTGGAATGTTAAGTCTATTTTTGTATGCACTGGTGCGGTATTATCATAAGTGGTATATGTTCCTGCACCTGTATGGTTAACTACCATATTGAGTAGTGCCATTGGTTTAAATTTGTGTAAGAATCGATGATTATCTGCTCCAGTTTTATATGTCAACTGAAAAACATCTGGTGAACTGATGAAAAGTCCACTACTATTATCATCCTTCGAACCATTTTTTGCATTTAAACTTTTCTTAAAAGCACGAACTATATCTCTTATAACAATACTCTCATTCTCATCTCTTGGTGCAAAATCAAAATTAAAACTGAATGATCTTAATTGAACTCCATTAAATAATAATTCCATGTTAGGATTCAAGATCGCACCTGATTGTCTTGCTAGAATACCTGTTGCACTTGTTCGAGCACCGAGTGCATTGACTGCAGCAGCTGCAAAAACACTGTTCGTAGCATTAATTGTATTTTGATCACCTAGTAATTGTCCAATAGCATCTTTTGTGCGAGTTGCTCCTGCTGTTATAGCCTCACCTACATTACCAGACGTAATCATATCACTTGCAATGCCAAGTCCAGCAGCGGCAAAACCATTTAATCTATCTTCACCCCATGTAACACCATTTGAATCGGTGATTGATTCTGGAATCGGAAGATATATCATCCCAAGAATTTTTTCTTGATTTAATGACTCTGAACTAGTTTGTAATCGTAATGCCTGACCTGACTGACTTTTTTCAAATCCTGGTGCCGAGTATTCTAAAACTTTTATTTCTAGATAATCACTGTCTGTATCAATTCTTGCGACAGGATAACGTAGTGATTCAAATTGTCGATTTCTAGATCTTGTTTTTTGTTTTCTATTTTTAGAGTCCTGCCATTGTTGAGCAGCAGAAAAAGCTTCAGCTTCTGTCTCTTTATAATCTGCTGGAAGACCTCCAATTGCTCTCTCATTGGATACAATGGTTCCAGTTGCCTGACCAAATTTATTCCTCTTTCCACCACCTCTAAATTTTCTTCTATTTGCAAAATTGTATGACATAATCGACCTATTTTTAACTATTTAGTAACATTTTTCCAAAAGGGAGTTCTTGTACATCTGATAATTCATCAGGATTTATTTCATATAGTTGACCAACCAATTCATTCCATGTATATTGTCGGTACTGCCCCATGTGTAAATTGATTCCACGAAACCCCCATCTGAAAACATCTGTCACTGCGACTAGTGGGTTTTGATCGTACTGTATATTAGGTGTCTTCGGTTGATATACAAATATATAATACTTACCAACGTCAGGAACAGATGTTTGACTACTTCCTAAAGTATCCATCAATTCAATCATGATGTCATCAGCATCTTCCGTGCCTATAAGACCATAAACAACTGATCTTACACGATTTTCTTTGTCATCGGTAGGATAACTATTCATTTCTTAATTCCTAATTCATCCTCAGTCAATACTTTGAACTCCCACATACGATCCTTACAAAATTCCTCTGCTGCTTTCCACTTTGCTTGATTTTTTGCATACTCGTAAACTTCATAGATATAACCTTTTGTCTTTCTCTTCTTCATCTTTGGTTCAACTGTCTGTTTCTTTGGTTTTATTTCAATGATGTATCTTTTAATCTTACCGTTTGATTCTTTGACTTTGATATAAAAATCAGGATAATATCGATGTATTTTATTATCAATTGGTGATCGATAGGGTAACATGATCTCTTCACTACCCCACTCAAGTATTTTAGTATGATTATCACAATAGACCATGAACTTTCTTTCCCAAAGTGACCGATAAATTATGTTTGAAGGGTTACCTTTATACTTTCTCGGATTCGATGGTCTATATCTTCCCTTATATGACATCTAAATAGATAGTAAGACAAAATATAAAGTATTTAGATGGTTCGTCCTAAGAAAATAGCTGATATCAAACCAATACTGACAAATGTAGCACAAACATCTCATTATCAGGTGTTTTTTGATGGGTTATCAAGAGATTTATTTAAGTTTCTTGGTACAAAGGGGGTGAATAAAAGATTTATAACAGAAAATGCAGGATTGCTTTGTAACCAAGCATCAATACCAGGCAGTTCACTGGCAACGACTGATATATTTGGTAATTTTACTGGGGTACAGGAAAAATTTGCACATACAAGACAGTTTACTGAACTCTCATTACAATTCTATGTGGACAAAGATTATAAGATGATTAAATTTTTTGAACATTGGATAGATTATATTTCAAATGGATCAGAAAAAAATTCACCTAATGTGAGGAAGGATGATATAGGTTACTTTTATCGAATGAGATATCCACGAGGTTCGTCAGGTTATAAATGTGATAGGACAAAAATCGTAAAATTTAATGTAGATTATCGTTCAGAGATAGAGTATAGTTTCTTTGGATTGTTTCCTACAAACTTTGCATCGACTGCTGTTCAATATGGTAGTAGTGATGTGCTAAGATGTGATGTTACGTTCAGTTATGAAAGATATATTGCAGGTAAAGTAACAAGTCTTGATTTTAATATAAAGAAGAGTGAGAATATAGAAAAGGCAAGAGGCTAAACGAAAATCAACTTTTAATTCCAAAAATCGGGGAAAAAAAATCCCGCAAAATTTTTGGTCTGTCAGGATTTCAAAAAAGTGCTATAAATAAAAATACTGAAGTGCTATAAACATTATGCCATTACCAAAAATTGCGACACCGACATATGAGATGGTTTTACCATCTTCTAATAAAAAAATAAAATATAGACCTTTTTTAGTAAAAGAAGAGAAAATTTTAATAATTGCGATGGAGTCTGAAGATCAGAAACAGATAACCAATGCATTAAAGACTGTGATTAATAATTGTATATTGACAAGAGGAATCAAAGTTGATAAGTTATCAACATTCGATATTGAATATCTTTTCTTAAATATAAGAGGTAAATCAGTTGGTGAAAACGTAGAAGTAGTGATCACATGTCCTGATGACAATGAAACACAAGTTCCTGTGATAATACCCTTGGATGAGATTAAAATTCAAAGAGATCCAAAACATCAAAAAGATATTAAATTAGATAATGATCTAATAATGAGAATGAGATATCCATCTTTGAATGAATTTATAAAAACAAATTTTGATTTTAGTGATGGTGTAGGTGTTGAGGAATCATTTGATTTAGTCATATCATGTATTGATCAAATATACAATCAAGAAGAGTCATGGACTTCATCAGATTGTACAAAAAAAGAAATGGTCGATTTTCTGGAACAGTTGAGTTCAAAGCAATTTAAGGATATTGAACAGTTTTTTGATACTATGCCTAAATTGTCACATAAAATTAAGGTGACTAATCCGAAAACAAAAGTTGAAAACGAAGTTCTTCTAGAAGGGTTATCGTCTTTTTTCGAGTAGGTATGGCTCACACAAGTTTAGAGTCATACTATAAAATCAACTTTGCTTTGGTACAACACCATAAATACTCTTTGACAGAGATAGAAAATATGATTCCATGGGAGAAAGACGTATATGTCGCACTCTTGGAGCAATATATTGAAGAAGAAAATTTAAGACAAAAACAACAAAGTGGCATCTAACATCTCAAAAGATCAGTTTTTTAATATACAGAGTAATCCAAATTTGGATGCTGCAGATACTGGTGTGGATCCATCTACTGGTAGAATACTGTCTAAAAAGGAAAGAATTGCTATTTTTAGAAGAAGGAAGATAAATGCAAAAAAGGTATTTGGAAGATCTGGTTCAATTGTAAAAGTTAATCAACAAAAACCAAATAATATAATGAATGCTTTGGTGGCATCTGTTGCAAATATTCAACAAACTGTACAAAAAATAACTGGATTTATCACAACTGATACTGAAAATGAGGGTCAAGAACGAAGAGAATCACTAAGAGCAGAAAAAATTGAGAATGAGAAAGATCGTAGAAAAAGAAAAGAGGGACTTTTAGAGGGTGTAGGAAAATCAGTTGGCAAAAGTCTTCTAAAACCAGTACAATCAGTAATTAAGAAGGTAAAAGGTGTTTTAGGTCGATTAGGTGATGCATTATTATTCATTTTTGGGGGATTTGTAGCAAATAAAGCACTTCGTATGATTCAGGCAAATATGTCTGGTGATACTGAAACCTTTAAAAAAATGAGAAATGGGATGATTCAAGGAATTGCAGTCCTTGGTGGTATTTTTCTCGTTGCAAGTCGTGGACTCATGTTGATTCCAGATTTAATATTTGGTTCAATTCGTGCTATAAGAAATATTGGAAAAATTGCCAAAACTTTGATTTCTGTCTTTAAAAGAGGTCCAGGAAAATTATTGCCAAGATTAGCAACTGCTGTTGGTGGAAAAAAAGTTGGTAAATTATTCATGAAAAAGACGGGTAAAGAGGTGACGGAAAAAGTTGCAAAAGAAGCAACTGAAAAAATAGGTAAACAAGTTGTCAAAAAAACTGCAAAAAATGCTGCTAAAAAAGGTCTAGGAAAAGCACTTGCTAAAAAAATTCCATTACTTGGATTGGGTCTTGGTGCTATTTTTGCTGCTCAAAGAGCCATGGCAGGTGATTTTTCTGGTGCTGCTCTTGAATTAGCATCTGGTGCTGCATCAACAATTCCTGGTCTTGGAACTGCTGCATCTGTTGGAATTGATGCTACATTAATCGCAAAAGATGTTGGTGCCTTTGATAAAAAAGAAACCGTTAATATAGACAAACCACTTTTGAAAAATAATATTACAAAATTAGAAGATCCAAAACCAACTGTGATTGATATGACTCAAAATAAAGTTTCAAACACTCAAGTTAGTCAAGGAGGTAAAAAGTTAGCAACATCTATTCCTAATATATCATCTTCAGATCCTGATAACACTTTTACATTGTATTCTCAGACTCAATATAATATGGTGGTGTAAATGGCAGTTTCAGCAGTACTTAAAATTGGAGCAAAGGTTGCAGCAAAGTCTGCGAGTATATTAAAAGGTGTCACTAAAAGCACTGTAAAAAATGCCAAGATCAAAAAGAGATTTCGTGTCGCAGAAAAAAGATATATGAGAAGAAGAAGACTTGAAAAGAAGAGGAGAGAGCAAGAGGCATTATTAGAACAACAAAATACACAAAAAAACACAGAGGGTAAAAAAACTAAAGGTTCAGGAAGAAGTCCTTTAGAGAGATTGATATCACTTGTTCAGGCACTGATATTGGGATTTGTTGTAAATAAATTGCCACAAATCATAGAATCTGTTAAAAAGATAATTAGTACAATTCGTGATGTTTTTGATAAAATAAAGAATTTTTTCAACGGGATTATTGGATTTTTTAAATCAGTAGGTCAAATAGTTGGAAAAGTTTTTGGTTTCATAAAATCAATCGATTTATCAGGTATTTCAGATAATATATCAAATGCATTTGGATCTTTTAATAGTTCACTTAGTGATATGAAAAGTAATTTTGAGTCTGGTGCCCGTGAAATGAGTAGTGTCAATAATTTAGAGGACAAGAGTGGAGAAAAACCAAATAAATTAGATACAAATAATAATTCAAGTGTCAGTGATATGCAAAGAACTATCGACACGAAAACAGAAAATTTTAAAAAAAGTTTAAAAACTATTGAAAAAGAGGCAACAAGTTTTGGTGATAACGAGAGAGTGCAACAATTTAGAGAGGATGTAAAAGATATAAAAGATCCATTTAGAAATACTGTAATACAAACTCTAGATGGTAGGGAATTAAGGCGTGGAGATGAGGGTTTTGAAGAGGAATTAGCAAAATCTAGACAAGCAATGTCTAATATGAATGATTCAGCATCAAATAAGACGTTGAGTCCAGCAATAAATAATACATCATCACAAGACAACTTGAATATAAGTAATATTAATAAACCTAAAAAAGTGATAAACACATCTACGATGGTAATGGATCGAAAATCAAGCAACACTATCATGATTGTTGGTAATAATAGTAATCAATCTCAAATGAATCAGCAGTCAAATAGTGGAAACACTATTATAGTTACACAAAAAAATGATACTCTTAGAGATCATCAAGTATTAGCAGTATCTTAATATGTCAGCATCAGAAGCATCAAGTTTTGAAAAAATATTAATAGAATCAAATGATCAGGAAAGGTCTGTTGATTTAAGAGGTGGTATCGTTTCGATTGATTATTATGAAGATATTCTTTCACCAACCATAACTGCAAAGATGAGAGTGATTGATACAGGTAATACATCTATAGATAAAAAAGATACGACTCGAAGAGGTTTGTACAGTGGACTTCCACTTAGAGGTGGTGAAAGAATTGAAATAAAAATCAAAGACCAAGGGAAAGCAAACGCAGAAGGTAAAGAAAAACTTGGTCTTGATTTTTCCTCTGATAAGAAAGTCAGTCTATATGTTTCTAGTGTTACTCAAGTTTTAATGGAAACTCAAAGAGAAAGTTTTTTACTTAATTTGGTTTCAAGAGAAGCAATCACAAATGAAACTTCTAGAGTTTACAAAAGATATGACAATATAATTAGTGAAACTGTGAAAAAAATTTTAACAGATCCATTAATTGGTTTAAATGTAGATAAATCAAAACTCAATGATATGGTAGAACCAACAAAAGGAACTTATAATTTTTTAGGTAATTTAAGAAAACCATTCTCAGTATTGATTTCTTTGGCATCTAAGTCAATACCAAATAAATCAGGGGGTGCAACTGCAGGATACGTATTTTTTCAAACACAAGATGGATTTCAATTTAAATCTATTGATAAATTAATTAGTGAAAAACCAAAAGCGACTTATATTTACAAAGAGACCAATGATAGTTCAATTACAGAAAATAATGATTTTAAAATTCTTAAATATACTGTTGATAAGAATCAAGATTTAATTGAAAATTTAAGAATGGGTTCATATTCATTCAAAAGATTAACGTTTAATCCTAACACTTTTCAATTTAAACAAGATACTCATAGTTACACTGAAAAAAATCAATCATCGAAAAAAGATTCAATGAATCATCTTGGAACAGAAGAATTAAAGTTACCAAAATTATCAGATGATTCAAAGTTAACATTAGATAAAACACCAACAAGAGTACTAGCACAGGTTGTAGACATTGGTGCTACATCAGAGATTAGTCAAAAACCAAATTATGAGATTGACAATTATTTGGGGCAAAATATTATGAGATATAATTTGATGAATACACAAAATTTAAGTATGACAATTCCTTGTAATACTGATTTACGTGCTGGTGATGTTATTGAATGTAGATTTCCGAATATATCAAGAGATGATGGTGAATTATATGATGATGTAACAAGTGGTAATTATATGATAAAGGAATTATGTCATCACTTTGAAGCAAAAAGATCATTTACATCTCTGAAATTGGTGAGAGACACCTTTGGTTTTTATGGAGGTGAATCATGATAGATCAGTCGTTATTTAAAAGTAATGTTATAGGTAAAGATGGATTCCGATGGTGGGTTGGTCAAGTGGCACCTGAAGAGGTTGGTATTTGGCAACTTGCTTTAGGACAAAATAATCCAGATGCATGGGGTAATCGTGTAAAAGTTAGAATAATGGGATATCACCCATTCTCAAAGAAAGAACTACCTGACAAAGATTTACCTTGGGCAAATATAATGCTTCCCTCAACTGCAGGAACAGGAGGTGCTGGATTTGGTCAATCAATTAAGTTAAGACAAGGTGATGTTGTTATTGGATTCTTTCTTGATGGAGAGGATGCTCAACAACCAGTAATACTGGGGTCATTTGGACGTACAAAAAATTTCAAAGGAGGATTACCAAATGATTCTCTTGGTTTTGAACCATTTTCTGGATATTCACAAAACATACAACCACCAAGTGGTACTTTAGATCGTGGAGAGGCAAATGATGCTAATATTGATTCTTTAAAATCACCAAGAACCACTGATGGTCAAACAATTAAGAAGATAAATCAAAATAAAAAGGATGGAGAACCATTAGAAATTTCTGTGTCATCAACATTTGGAAAAACAGAAATAGTTGCTGATTCTTGTGAAGATAATTTTATCGGAAATGTATCTTCGACTTTAGATAATTTGTTAAATGGTTTAGGAGAGTCAACTAATTTCTTGTCTGATGTTGCGATTGTCACAAGTAAAATACAGTCATTATCCAATAATGCTGTTTCAACAATGATGGAATCTACATATTCAAGGTTAATTCCAGAGATACAAGGTGGATTAGATGCATTGTACACTCGAACTTACGGTAAAGTATTTGCAGCAACTGGAAATAGTGGTCTTGCAAAATTAGCTGGTATTGAAGCACAAAAATCACAAGTTTCGAGAGTTGCTACACTTCAAGATGCTGTTAATTGTTTGCCAGGTAAGATTGTAAATGGTTTAGGAAAAACAATTCGAGGAATGATTGAATCTGCAGTTTTTGAAGTAGTGGATACTGGAACATGTATTACAGAACAACTTGCTGGATCTTTATTAAATGGAATTACAAATGATATATCAGATGCTCTTGATGCACCACTTCAATCATTAAATCAAGTTATACCTAAAAGTTTTAAAGTTCAAGATTTTATTCGAAGTTCATCTGATACTTTCAAATCTATTGGTGGTTTGTTTGGATGTAACCAGAGTAATAACAGTGTGTAGGTAAAATTAAAAAATTCTCTATTGGTTATGGTCCTGCTAGATCATTTGATTTACAAGATACTTATGATAATGTTCTCAAAAATATGAATATCGCAGATACACTTGGTGCTGATAGTGGTCCTATCACAAAACCAGACTGTGCAACCAGAACCTTTTGTGGTCCTCCAACTGTTAGTTTCTTTGGTGGTGATGGTGTCGGTGGTTTAGGTCGAGTGATATTAGGTGGTATTGTAGATAACACTGAAGGATTGTCTGATGTGACTGCGGATGTGAGTCGAACTGCAAGTATAATTGGTGTAGAGATTACAGATCCAGGTTCAACTTATTTTACAACTCCCCCTGTCGTCAGTTTTGAAGATCCATGTAGACAAGGATATGGTGCAGTTGGTAGAGCTGTTATTGATTATGATCCGAATTCATCTACCTATGGACAAATTATTGCTGTTGATATGATTTCTGATGGTGAAAATTATCCAAGTTCAAGCACTGATGAGGTAATTAATTCTGAAGATGTGCCAGTAGGTGTAATTGAAACAAAAATAACAGATGGTGGTAGTGATTATGGTGATGATACAACAGCCAGTGATGGAAATACTGATTATAATTTAATAATTGATAACGGTAAAATTATATCAGCTACCCCGATAAATAATATTAATATTACTGAAATACCTAAAATTATAGTGTCTTCATCAACTGGAACAGGTGCATTGATAAAACCAATTATTGGTAGATTACCACTTACACCACAAGGGGAAATTATTCAGGTTATAGATTGTGTAGGACCTGAAACCAATCAAATCGTAGGTTATGTTAATGGTAAACCATATTACGGTCCTTATCATTTACATCCTACAACAGGAGTCAAAATGGTTGGTGCTGTACACACTTCAACTCAACATGACATCATATATGATACTCCAGAACAAAGTTTCTCCACAAATCAAGTAAGTGTTGCTTCAACTGCAACTCAAACTC
>VTLG01016051.1_pt1 | contig 10757 bp, 11 predicted proteins | sample 4694571 | NCBI WGS metagenome assembly VTLG01 (sample SAMN12604809, study PRJNA352737) | marine metagenome | biome: ENVO:00000447; feature: ENVO:00000209|ENVO:00000569|ENVO:01000036; material: ENVO:00002151; isolation source: viral sequences binned using virsorter ... | reverse complement strand
CTCCGTAAAGAAGTCCTTTTCTACTCAAAAAATTATGCAATCAACGATTAGCGATGTACATTGTCACTTCAAAACCAAAACGCATTTCTGTATATTCAGGCTTAGTCCACATAATATTCTCCTGTGTGTCTAAAGAGGAAATGTTTATACACTCCTCAGTTTATTATATAGTGTATCTGACACCCCTCGAACATACAGAAAATCATGAGTTTTAAGTAATAAAAAAAGGGAAACCGAAGTTTCCCTTTTTAAGTTTTGGTTGGTTAACCCAACTCTTTTTATTACATGAGGTTTGTAACTTTAACCCTTCTGTAGTATTTGTTGGTGTTTGCAGTGATACTGATTGCACCCTCAGCAGTTGCAGCAACCGTTCCAGTATGGAATGGGTTAGCAGCAATACCGTAACGAGTCTTGAATCCAATTTTTGGTTGGAACGTATGTTCACCAACTGCACGAACCATTTGTAATGGAACATATGGGCAGTAGAACATACCAGCATCGTATGGGGATGTACCTTTGTAACCAACAATGTAGTATTGTGATGCAGCCACGTTTGCAGCATATGGGTCAACATATACTTTGTAACGTCCATTCATAACACCAGCAAAAGTTGTTGTTGTGTCATCAACATTTAAGTTGTTGTTAAGAGCAGGAGTGTAATCAAGAACACCAGCCATTTGCAATGCAGATGCAACATCAGCAGAACAAAGGATTAAGTTACCCTTTCCTCTACGAGTCTGTTGACCAATAGCGTTAGCATCTCTCTCAAGTGCAAACATTAGACCCTTAAACTTCTCAACACTCCAACGTCCATTAGAGTCTGTGTCAAGGTCAAAGATACCAGCAGTAGTTGTGTTAACTTGAGCACCAGCAACAGATGTAACGTAAATGTTACGAACAACTTCTCTGTTAATTTCTGCAAGAATCTCAGCAGAAAGAATGTTTGCAAGTTCTGTCTCTGCGTCAAGACCATGAATTGCTTTAAGGTCTTGTGCAAGTTCCATTGAGTATTCTGCTTTAAGAGCTCTTGTTACAGCAGTAACAGTGTGTTTCTCAATTGAAAATGCCATCTCAGCGAAGACGTTTGTAGATGTGTTATCACCTAATGCTTCACCTTCAGCAGTTGTCATACCAGTTACAGTCTCATATGTACCAGCTGGACTGTCGTTCAATACAGCAGGGTTAGTTGCAGTGTCAGTAACGTCACCACCACCTGTTGTACTTGCCTTGTTCTGGTTAGAGAAGTCTGGCATTGCTTCATCTGCAAGTGCTTCTGCACCAGTTTGTGAACTGAAGCGAGAACGCATCGCAAAGATAAGTCCTGTTGGGCCTGTCATTGGTTGCACACCACAAATGTCATATGCAATCAGGTTAGGCATTGACCTACGAACTAATGAGATCAAAATTGGATCCCAATTATCGACTGAAGTTCCTGTTGAGTTGATTGGTGCGGCCTCAGAAAGAAAACTTCTGTCTTCTTTAAGTGCCTTTTCTTGGTTCTCAAGAATTAAAGTAGTAACTGCCCTTTTATAAGAATCCTGTATTTCTGGTAAATCAGGATGTGCAAGGACTGGCTGCCACTTTTCTTGTAGATTTTCTGTTTGATACATTTGGTATCTCCTTGTTATTTTCTACTTATTTATAATTTTTGTTACTTTGCACTATTGCCAAACTTACCAATGGCAGACATATATGCCTTCATTGAGTCGGTTGTGTCAACGTCCTGTGCAGTGCCAGTTTCTACATCATCAATCGTTTCAGTCGGTTCTTTCTGGTTCTTTGGAAAATAGTTTTCTTTTAAAGTACCCAACTTTTCACGGAAGGATTCTTCGTCAGTAAATTCTACGTCCTCAGTCAATGACTTAAACTTTTCAATTTCTGTTTCGGCCAAGTCTTGAGTTGCCTCACGGATGACCTGTTCCCTCACTAGAGTTCCGTTGTTCTTTTTCAAGTTAACGATTCTCTTAACAGACTCGTTCAACTTTCCTTCTAGTTCGGTAATCTTTTCTGATTGTGCTTCTAGTACATCGTATTTTTCATCTGGAATATCTACATAATGATCTTCAAATAGAGTCTTCAATCCAGAAATGAAGTCTTCTGCAATCTCACCTTTTAATCCACGTTCAATTGCAAGTTCATTTTCCTTCATCCATTCTTCGACAACGTAGTTCAGATAGGTATCAACCTTCTCTGACAATCCTTCTTTTGTCTTTTGTATATTTTCTTGTAACTCAGATGAGTATTCTTTTTCTAAACGAGTAACCTCGTCACGAATCTTAGACTTAACTGCAGCCTCAAATACTGTTGCAGCTTTTCTCTTGAACTCTTCTGAAAGGTCTCCCTCACCATTGACAAGAGCATCAACGTGTTCTTTTACGTCAACTTCTTGAACTCTCTTCTCGATGGCTTCTTCCATATCCTCATCGTCATCATCATCTTCCTTATCACCATGTGCCATTTCATAGTTATTCTTCATCGCATTAATCGTTTGAATTTTGTCTGCCTTTTTACCATTCTTAGCCTTTTTCATATTATCGTCAATCATTTTATGACCATCTTCTGCAGCCTTTTCCATTTCCTTATCAAGTTCTGCATTAGTCATTTTACTATAGTCCATTTCTTCTGGATGACTGTTGTGACCTTCAATTACCATGTCACTTGCCATGACTTTCTCTTCAATACCATGTTTGAACTGAACGTCATACCACTCAACGTGTCCGTCATCATCTGGGATTGCGTGTGACCTCAAAATAGGTTTACCCTTACCCCAAACTGGATGTTCCACAACTGTTGCACAGTCATGGTCTTTAGAATGACACAACTCACGAATCTCTTCGTCTGTGAATCCTTCTTTTACTTTTTTCATTTTCTCTGGTGGAACTTCACCCTTTTGTGCTTTGTCACTACCAACTTCTTTTGCAGCTGCGGCAGCTTTCTTAGCAGGGGAATCACCTTGAGTTGGTGACACTACTGCTTTACCAGTATCCTGTACCTCACCGTTCTTTTGTTTTTTCATAGGTTCTGCTGGAACAGCAGATTTCTTAGGAGCATCGTGCATGGCCTCATCTATTTCTGCCCTGACTTCCGCTTCTAATTCCTCAATGGTTTTGTCTATCTCATTCGCCATGGGGATTTCTCCTTGTTTAAGTTATTTGTAAAGTTATTTATAAATTATAAAAGTTTTAGAAACTTTGCAAACTCTAATGCATCTTGATTTGCGTGTTTTTTTCTAACATTTTCGTTGATTCTTTTCTTCATTCTAATTAATTCTTCCTCAACTAACGCACCATTATCCCAAACCCACTCTTTTCCCTCCATGATACCTTGCACGAAAGCATTTGGTGCGGAAGGGTCTGCAACAATATCAGCAGCAGTTGCAAGATAAAAATCATCCTTTACATAGTTTGCACCATTCTTTTGTTCTAAACTACCCATACCCCTTGAAGATACACCTAACTTTCCACCAGCATCCATAAGGTTTTCTACTATTCTACCCATAGGAGTTTTAAGGATTGTTGCTTGTCCAACAAAGTTTTTTCCTTCTGGTTTTAAAGATGTAATCATGTGAGATGCACGTTCAAGATTTACAGTTGGCCCGTCAGGATGTCCTAACTCACCAAATGCACGATTTTCATTGACATAATCTTTATTATATCTATTAACTTCTTTTTGAAGAACTGGAAATGGATATACTCTTCCATTTCTATTCTTTACCTCAGATTGCATAAAGACACCTTTTATTTTATATGTCTTTTCTCCGTTGTCTTTTTCTTCGGTGATGTATTCAACATCCTCTATGTGTTCTGATATTAACTTCATACTGAGTTTCCTTTAAATACTGTCGTGTTGTGCAACTTCTTGTACATAAATTTTACCGTTACTACCAGCAGTTTCATTAATGATTGAGATAAAGTAAGAGGTTTGACCGAAATTATATTGAAGTGCATTACCAACATTACTTGATTCATCAGTTGCATCTTCCATTGATATAAAAGAACCAGCATCTGAACTCGAACTATCTGTCCCATCTAATAATGCTTTTCCTTCACCATTTCTTATTATTTCCTCTGGAACTACTGTGATTGATGTACTAGCCTTTAAATACATTCCGTTTGTTGCGGTGACTGCTGTTCTATCTGAATTAAGTGTAATCTTGAAAAATATATCTTGACCTCCAAACTCACTTATTCTGAAAACAGAACCCCCTCCTAATTTACCGATTTCGATTCCAGAGGCATTATCGTCACCTAATGTAATACTGCCTATGAACCTTACTAATTTTAAAGCCATATCCGTTCCTTAGATTGTTAACATTTCTCGTTCAAAATATTTCATAAGTTCCTTTTCTGGGACTCTGTATTTTTTTGAGGTTGCAGTTATAGTTTTAGTAAAAGTATTTAGGAAATCTTGAGGTTTAGAGTCCATAACTTTAAAGATAGAATCCACTGCGTCCTTCATCTTAGGAGAGAGTTTCTTATACTCCTTAGATTTTTTGTGTTCGTCTTTCTCCAATACTGGAGTATAGAACTCGTCAAACTTCTTCGTCATCTTCCTCTACCTGTGGTGTCTTAACAAAATTGTTTGCGACTTCTCTTCTTTTCATCTCAAGTGCATCACCAACCTTCTGTTGCATCACAGATTTAAACGTGGATTCTGCACCTAAGTTATCGTCTTTTGATAATGCATTTACTATTTCATCTGTACTCATTATTGATCTCCTTCATCATCTGGTTCTTGACCATCGTATTTTGCTAAATCATCTGGAGGTATTGGAGTTCCATCTTGAGATGGGAAACGTGTAATACCATCTGAACTTTGTGGCATATCAACACCACCATCTTCTGGATCAGCACCAGCCTCTTTGTTCATTTCATTTTGCATTTCTTCTATCTCACCATCTGTCATATTGAGAACATTTTTCTGTACCCATTTCTTACTAAAGAATGTTCCAATATAAGACTCTACGTTCTGCAAAGACTGTAATTGATTCTCTAATATCTCTGCTTTCTTTAGTTCTGCAAAGTGTCCATCTTGTAAAAAGTCATATTGTATATGTTCTTTTATTTTTGGCCACTCTTCTAAACTTATAATGCCTTTTAAAATTAATTGTGTTTTAAGTACGTCAGTAAAGAGTGGTGTAAATTTCTTTCTCAGTCTTTGTACAAACTTTGTAAACTTGAGTTCATCTCTTGTAATCTCTGTTGAACGACCAAGACTGAAATTATTTTCTGCCTCCATACGAGATACAGGAACATTCAATGCACGATATAATTTGTTCTGAAAATATTTGATGTCATCTATTTCACCAAGATTAGAACCGCCAGGAAGTGTGGTAATCTCTGTTCCTCTACCACCTTCTCGTCTTGGTAACCAGAAATCTTCTAACATGGACATATGACTTCTGTCATCTCTTATTTCACCAGTAGATGCATCATACACCAACTTATTACGATAACGATTCATTACGTCTTTTAGATATTGTTCTGCCTTAATCTTTGGTAGATTACCAACATCAATATAAAATATACGTCTTTCTGGTGCTCTTGATATACGATAGATAACAACTGCATCTTCAATCATTCTTAACTGATTGACAGGTTTGATTGCTTTGTGTAGATAAGAAAGAACGTGTCCTCTGTTTTGATCTATTAAACCAGATGGACAGTATGTGATACTGTCTGGTGCAATCTTAATACCCTCTTGCGTTCCACCAGCAGTGTACAAACCTTTATCATTATAAATGTAATATTCTTGTACTTTTTTTATGAGTTCTGCACTAGAGGCACCCTTTACTTCTTTTTGTACCTCTCGTACTTTTCGTATTTTTCTTGGTTCAATAAACCTTAACTCTTGAATACCTTTTCTTGGTGCAGATTTATTGATAACTTTGTGATAAAATAATCTACCATCAACATACCACCTACGAAATATATCATGACCTTTTACATCAAAGTCAAGTAAACTAAGAACTTCACTAAATTCGTTTCTTATACTATCTTTAATTTTTTTGGGATAAGGTAGTTGATCTAAGACAATAGAAACGGATTGATCTCTTTCGTCCGACACAATACCTTCGTTGATAATATCTTCAATCGCACTATCACATTCTGGTTGTTGTGCAATGTCACGATACCTACGAATTAAATCTTGTTCAGTTCGTTCTCTACCATCTGTGTTTAAGATTTGTCCAAAGAACCCACCACCAGCGATGTCAATCGTTCCGTCATCAGGTGTAGGGGAAGTGAATTTTTCACTCCCCTTACTGTCCTTTATTTTCTCAAACTTAAATCCAAAAAGTTCTGCCATGATATCTCCTAATTTGTACTACTATTTAGTAGGATAATATTAGAAGTTCACACCAGATGCTTCAAAGTGTTGGTATCTCCAAGTAACTTCAAATGTTTCAAGTTCATTTACTGTTGCAGAACTTAAATCAATAATACTCGTAGTTACTGGCCAACACGCTCTAAAGATGTAAGTTTTAAGAATCGTATCATCTCTGTCTAACTGCTCAACAAACAAGTCTGTTTGATAATCAGCAGGAACACTTACACCAGTGTTGTTTGCAAGATCATTGATACCGTTGTTCCACCTTTCCATCGCATTTCTAATCATAAAATCTGTGTCATTGTAAAACGTAGTTGTCCAAGTCTCAAACGTATCACGTTCACCAGCAATGTAGATGTTTCGACCTCTAAATGGAACTGCAATCTCACCAAGAGTCATTCCAGGCAAGTTAGTTGCGGTGCATAGAAAGGAAGTTCTACGAACATCAAGACCGATTGCGATTCCAGGCGGTGGTGTTACTGTAACTCTAAACTGGTTTGCACGAGCACCACCACCGATTAAGTTTGCTTTAAAATCGTCTATGTTTGCCATGATTAACCCCCTACCTCAGAAAATGAAACCCCTGTTCTAACAGCAATAAAGTTAAGGGTTATGAAGTTAATAGACCTAGCAGGTTTAATAAAGATGTCTGCAATAAACTCGTTTCTATCTATTACCTCACCTGTGTTATTAGTTGAATCACAAATCACAGAGAAGTCTGTGATACCTCTACGACCTTGAACATCTCTCAAGAAAGGTTCAACTAAGTTTCTAAACTGAGCTCTTGTAAATTCATCGTTGAACTCAAAGAGTTGGAACTTAGCAGCAGTTGCGATTGCTTTTTCAAGAACCAAGAACAATCTACGAACATTGATTCTATCAAATGCACTTGGTTTTGCGAGTGCAGTCTTATCACCAAATAAAACTACACCTTGGCCTGGAAAGTTAACCACTGGATTAACTCTTGCACGATAGAGAGTATCTCTATCTGCCTTTATTGGGTTGAATGATAATTTGATTGCACCACGAACATTACCACGATTGTAACCAGCAGGGGAGAACCATGCATCTGCAACTCTATCTGTAAATGCACAAAGTCCAGCAGTATCTCCGTTCATTGGAACAAATCTGTATACATCATTGTATTTGTCATACATATATTTGTATGAACTGTCAAATACCATATATGAAGATGATGGACACAAATCAAATGCTTCTTTTACATTTGCTGCTTGTGTAATAGTTGATGTAACACCAACTGTTGCAGAACGATACGGAGAGACAAATCCTACGCAATCTCTTCTTGTCTCAACTAAATCTGTAATCATAGTTACATGAGTGTCCTGTGATGATGAAGTATCACCGTCACCACCCCCACGACCACCAAGAACTAAGTTTATGTCTAATGATTCTGTATCTAAGAACTTATCGTATGCAAGTTTTATCTCACCAGCGGTCACTGCATAATCGTCAGTTCCACCAGCAAGTTCAGATATTGTTGGAGTATCCACTGCAACATAAGCAGAGATACCACTTTCCAAATCTATGTTATCACCAGCATCACTGCCACCTGAGTCAGTTCTGTTCAAAAGAACTTTATCACCAGCATCAGATGAAGAACCATCTGTACCATCCAACAATAAATCACCACCAGTTGCACCATCTAGGTTAGTACCCCAATTAGTTCCACCTGAGTTGTGATCCATCCAGTATACATACTCTGAAGTTCTGTAGATTACGTCTGGATAGTAAATACTATCTCCTTGTGGAGACCTTGCTTCGTTATTTTTTGAAAGAGACCTAAAAGTCTCTAAGACACCATTAGTTCTCTGACCATCGGTATCTACGTCAAATCCTGATATTTTTCCTTGATGGTCATAAACAACTATGTGTAACTCATCAGATGTTCCTCTACCATTTTGAGTTGCCCAATCTGAAGTGCCTGGAGCACCATCAAATAAATCATAAAATCTCCAACGTCTACGAACCGTAGTTCCAGATGATATTGCTGATTTTAGACCATCACCATTTGGATTGTCTAGTAACTTAATCGTTACTGTTGCAGAATCAACGGCAGTTACCTCATACTCACTACCATCTGTCTCTTGAAAATGAAGAATATCACCAACACCAATTCCAGATGTAGCGGTCAGTGATACAGTGGTTGCGTCTTTACTTGCACTCTCAGATGTTGTTGTTACACTTGTCTCTTCATATGCTGATGCGGTTGCACAAATTGAAACACCTATTGAGTTACCGTGTGTTCCAGCAGTTCTTGCAGCCCACTCACCGACTGAACCTTGTCCATCGGCAAAGGAATCTGAATAATGATCTGTGTCACGAATTAATAGTCCGTTACCACCAGCAGTTGCATTTGTAATTGCTGACTCTACACGAACTACTTGTAATGAATCGTTGTACTGCAAAAAGTTTGCAGCTGTAAACCACCACTCAAACTGATTACTATCATTTTTTGGTTTACCAAATGTTTTTAATAATTGTTCTTCAGAAGTAATATTTGTTACCTCTGATACTGGCCCCTTTTCAAAGGGACACGCAATCGCACCTATAGAGGTTGCAACTGCTGGTACGACATTCGTTAAGTCAATTTCTTTAACTTGAACGCCAGGAGAAACTAAAAACGACATGACTTTACTCCCTATTAGTTATCTTTCCAAATATTTATAAAAAAACACATCCTAAGACGTATTCGTTTATAACATGAAGTTATAAATAGAATAATGAAAACACATTATGAGAAATATAAAACCACCATCAAAAAAGTTGCAAGACGACATCGGTTATTAAAAGATAAATGGATAACTGATTATCTTATGACTAACTCCTGTTACATCTGTGGTGAATCTGAATTAATATGTTTGCAGTTTTATCCTGACGATAGAAAGATAAGAGCATTATCTAAAAAATCTGTTGATAAAAAAGATGTCATGAAGTATATAGAAAAAAACAAAATTGTATGTAGAAACTGTTTTCAAAAGTTAGACTCAGATATTATTGATATATGATTCTTCTCTCTTTTTAAGTTCTTTGAGTAACTCTTCTTTTTGTTCATCTGTGTATGTGGTTTTCCATTCTTTTATTTCATCAGCAGTTCGATAACATCCTATACACATACCATCTACATGAGTGCATATTTTAACGCAAGGACTTGGTATCATATGTCACCAGTTAGTGTCATATTTTCTAACAACAGGAGACCATCGTGTTCCATACTCGTCAGTCATCTGTCCTACATTTTCTTCTTCAAGTCCGTCAACGATGAATCCAAACGGAGCCATATCCTGTTCAAGTTGGTCTTGTTGTTCACGATACATCTGTTGTCGTATATCGTTATCAGTCAGTTCTTTAAAATACATCTGGTCTGTTGCCCATCCAAATAAAAATGAACACGCAACCAAGTCATCTGTGCATCCATCGTCTGCTTCAAACGAACTACCCTTGACAATAAACGTAGACAACTCATTGATGAGATCGTAATCCTCTACAATTATTTTGTTATCCTCGACCATTTGTTTTAGATTAGAACAACCAATCTTCTTAACTGCTTTTGTTGTTCTGACACCCAACTGGACTTTACCTCCAGAGAATCCTGTACCCATCACCTGACCAGCACGACCTCTCATGGATGCCATGATTAGATTGTCATACTCCATGTCATACTGTAACGCATTTGCAACTTGTTCACCTATATCATTAACCTCTACCAAAACAAATGCTTGATTGTATGCCTTTGCAACATGATATATTTTTTGAGGGAAAAGTAAAGGTTTGATTTCGTTATCCCTAAACTTTGCAACGATACGATACGGAACTTGTGATACATCAAACACTACATATGCAGAGTAGTCGTTTGACGTTCCTCTTGATACGTCTGCAACCAACAGATATGTTTTGTCTTTTTGTGGATTCTCATATACATCAAGTCCAGCATTTGACTTCATTGGACTTCTGTATGCAAGTGTTTTGAGTTTACTTGGATTGATAAGTGTATTGATTGAACCAAGAAACTGACACTCAAACTCAGTATTGAACTGTGACTCTGATGTGTTCTTGATGGTCTCTTGTTTCCATTTCTCATCACGGCCTGGAACTTCACTCCAATGCACCTCTATTGGTATGTAAGAGTTTCTTTTTTCCTCCGCGTCTATCCATAATTTGTAGAACATATTCATACCATGTGGTGTAGATACTATCATTACCTTTGTTGTCTTACCAGATGATATTGTAGGATACACAGAACTAAAGAATTGTTCTGCAACATTGGATGGAACGTATGCAAACTCGTCTAAGAATATAATGTTATACGAACCACCACGAACTGCACTTGCAGATGTTGACGATGCAAGTATCTTAGAACCGTTCTCCAACTCCAGAGAACCTTTATTCCATGACATGACACCTTGCTGTAA
>VTLG01012046.1_pt1 | contig 10758 bp, 12 predicted proteins | sample 4694571 | NCBI WGS metagenome assembly VTLG01 (sample SAMN12604809, study PRJNA352737) | marine metagenome | biome: ENVO:00000447; feature: ENVO:00000209|ENVO:00000569|ENVO:01000036; material: ENVO:00002151; isolation source: viral sequences binned using virsorter ... | reverse complement strand
CAAAGCCTCTTACAAATTCACCTCTTAAATCAGGTAAATTAAAAGTGCTTGATCCATTACCCGTTCCATAAGCAGTACCAATAATTGCAAATAAAGCAGCATATGTCGTTCTACTAACCGCAGCACCATTACATTCTAAATATCCCGATGGTACAGTAGCTACTGCCATACAAAATACAGATCCAGATGGTACACCAGCTACAATTTGAAAAGATAAATTACCAGATCCATCTGTCTGTAGAAATCCACCATTCGTTATCGAAGATGGGAGTGTTAAAGCTACATTACCAGACAAAGCGGATGGTGATTTTAAAGAAACAAAAGGGGAACCACTAGAATCCTGCAATCTTATCGGCAATCCATTTACAACATCTAAACCAGCGTCACTTATAGATACTCTTGCAGTACCAGATGTTGAAAAACCTATTGTGTTAGCACCTGATCGAAACATTCCTGTATCTGTATCATTATCAAACGCATAAGCTGGACTTCCTGCAACAGAACTATCATCACCTAACAGTTGACCTGTCATTGTACCGCCTGCTCTTGGCAGTAATCCTAAGTTTGCAGAATCAACAGAACCGACAGTAGTAAAACCATTATTGGCTGCGTTTCTTATTTTTAAATTATTACTATCTGCCGTATCTACATAGGGCATAAAAGCTGCTGTATTACTAGGATCAGAACCACCACTATTAAGAGTCTTTATCGCATCAAAAACAGCATTGAGGTCACTTCTCACGCTGGCTCCTGAGGCATTGGCAATATTATAGTCTGATACTTGGCTCATCTATACAGTGCTTTTCTCCATATTACACCCCTTTACCATATCCTACAGCTTGAAATGTGAAAGTCCTATCAACAAAACTAGAACCATTTTTAATATTCACAGTAAATCCTGTGCCAGAAACACTTGTTACAGTAAAGAAATCACCTGATTGGGCATTTTGAATCGTTATACCGATAGAAGGTAAAAACGCATTTGCTCCTCCTAATGATGAAGTGCCAACAAAAAATGGTGTACCAAAAGTAACTGTCTTTGCTGACGTACCAGAAGATTGTGGTGCGGTAGATGTAGTGCCTCCCGTCTGATAATTTTGTTCTGTTCTTGATTGAAACTCTGCTGTAAAACCTGCCTGTTGCACGTTCATGTTTTGAGCAGTATTTGTAGTTTCTAAAACTAACTTAAATTTAAATCTACGACCTTTAAATGTACCGTTAGCAAAATTGTTAAACGATCCAAAACTACCTGATGCTGTTTGAGATGTTGCTACTTGTATCTGACAGTTTGCCTCATCTGCTGCTGGACCATCGAAGTTGCCGTCAGTAGCATAATCATCCCAAAAAGATCCGCTTGGGATAATAGTTTCAATATCTGTTCCTATATTAAAACCAACAGAACGTATAACTCTTTTTAAATCGAGAGAAAATACAGCACCTAAATCTAATATATCTTTAAAAGCATATTCTCCTGTTGCGTTTGTTGCTGGATTTGTTAATTGTAATGCACTGGTTGTACTGTTAAATGTTGTATTAGTATCTACTCCTTGAAATGGCGGACTATCTAAATCTTCTCGATCCTGCAATATAACTTGAGTATCAATAAGATCAGGAAGATCCTGTATTACACTAGCTTCTCCTGTACTAAAGTTGCCTTGGTCATCTTGAAACTTAAGAATATACTCTCCTTCTAAAGACGGAACAACAACATCTGTAGTATTACCAGCTAATGCAGTTACAAGATCAACTGAGTTTTGGAACGTACCACTGCCATCCGTTAGATTACTATGTCTTACATAAACTCTTCCTCCATGTAAAACATCAGGATCTACAGCTTTTGTCCATCTTAGTCTTACTAATTTATTGGTAATAGGCTCCATTGATAAGTTCTGAACATCACCTGGTGGTGTCGTTTTACCCACAGCATTAAATGTTATATCAGTGGATGTAGCAGATAATTTTAAGGCTGCATTAAATGAAAATACTCTAAATTCATAAGTACCTGCTTCTGTACCGATAATTTCAAAGTCAGGTCTAAATACAACTTCATTAACCCAGTTAGTATTGTTAAATCTATATTGAACAAGATATTGACTTACGCCTGTAACAGATACCCAAGATAAGATTAATTTAGTAACAGCAAGAGCATTTATGACAACAATTCTTTCAGATGCCTGTAAGTTTGAGGGAGGACTTTTTGGCTCGTTTAATAAAGATATACTTCTTGCAGGTAAACTTATTCCAGATTCAATATTGTTATACTTTCCATCAATATAAGTTAAGGCTGTAATTGCATAATTTATACCATCCTGTTCTTCAACAGTTATTACTCTAAATGTCTGTGCTTCTAAAGTAGAACTTTGTAGTAACCATATAGCATTTACATTTGGGGTTGCAGATAAAGCTGAATCTAATGTGATTACACTGCCTACAATTCCAGTTACATTTTTAGTCTCAACTGTACCATCAGGTAATATTACACTGCATTTTTTATTCGATCCAGTAAATGTATCTAAATCTTGTGTGTTATCTACAGTAATCTGGGTAGTGGTTGCTGCATTTATTCTTCCTGATCTTCTTTCTCCACCACGAACAGGATCATTGACAGAAATTACAGATCCAGGTCTGACGATTGCACCAGCATCTATTGATGTTGTAAAACTAATAACTTCTGATTCATTTTGCTCACTAAATAATATTGCCTTACCTAATCTTTGAGCCTGACCACGGGAAGTACAGGCAAATGCTTTAACATCTTTCTTTACTATTCCTAGCTTGGCCTGTGCAGCAGTATCTTCTACAACTTCATAATCTATTTCTCTACTATCCATGTTGAAATAGCTGACAGAAATAACAGTATGTCTTTGTTTTAAACTGCTGCCAGAATAAGAAAACCCACCTTCACCTACGTTTGCCAAGCTAAATAAATAACTAGGATCTGTTGGTTTGTCCTGTGTAATACTTACAGAACCTTCAGACCAAATCGGAAAACATCTCATAACACCAGCTAATTCGTTAATTAGTGTGTATGCTTCCATAGATCCCTGTAAATTTACATTACAACTAAATCTAGCTTCTTGTCCACCAAATCCGTCTGATACCAGTTCATTTGCATATCTACTAGCTGCTACAAAACTAAACAAATCTAAATTACTGTCTGTAATATGCGTTCCAAAGCCATATCTTTCAGTAGTTAATAGATCAAGCAGTATCATTGCAGGACATGAACACCAAACAGCAGCACCCATAGTTCCATTGAAAATATATCCACTTGGATAAATTATTCTGCCTGTTTGTAAATCAACAGTAGGTGTACCAGAACTAGATGCTCCTGCTCCTGGTATTCTCACCTTTACCCCACGAATACGAAAAGCTCGTTTTGGTATAGAACTGAATTGTTCAGAATCTATTCTTAAATTTGTATAGGCACTGTTTAAATATCTTTGTTTATCGTCAATAATTTCACCAATGCTTGTCCAAGCAAAAGCATCAACAAGACTAGAAGAAGTGCTATCTGCCGTAACTCTTACAACTCTAATATCTACAGGAAACGCACCAGTAATATTTACACGATATTCTTTTTGGTACGCATCAGCAGTTCTACCAGTAATAGTGTCTGATAAAACATCATTGAAACCACCACTATTATATTGAACTTGTATTTTTAACTGAACTGAAGAACCAAGCAAATCACCTTGATCTGTAGCTCTTTGTAATTGTGGAAATGTTATTGTTACCTTTGCAGCATCAACATTAGTATTTGTTATTTGACGAGTAACAGGAGATGAAGTTGTTACTGTTACTCCTACACTTGTTGTCGATTGACTACTTTCAATACCTGGAATATGCTCTTGGTTTGAAGTTCCAAAACGAGGTGTAAATCCTACATTTTGAAAGTTAAAATCAGAAGTCTGTGGACTTGTATTGCTGGCACTAGAGTTAAGAATAGGAGTATCGTTTAGGAATACATCTTTCAATGCTGCATTGTTGTAAGCAGTAGATCCTTTTGTAAGTCCTGCCTTTGATGGAGTAGCAAAACCTTCTATCTCTCCTTCAGACAGTAAATCTTGAATCGTAGCAAACTGTCTGCTATTTAAAGTATCAGGTGCTCTTGTTGGAGATGGTGGAGTAGGAGGAGGACCACCAGAACCTCTAATAATTTTATCTGTCATGCTTGTACCTGATTAGTGTCAATTCCAGCAGAGATAACAACTGATCCTGTTACTATCTCACCATAAGCAATAGGGTGGCTAGTTCCTGCACGGCTAGTATTTTGTACTCCAGAAAAACTAAATGATATTCTTGGATCTTCTTCATTAGAAAAATCAGGTATATCGGGTAAAGGAAATAGCATATTTGAAACACCCTGTAAAACTAATGAAGCTCCTATAGCACTAACAAAGTTACCAACACCAGCACCAAATCCTGTAACTACACCTCCTGTAAGTTCTGCTCCTGCTTTACCGAACATTCCAGCCCCAGGAAATAAAAATGACGTTCCTATTAAAACCGCACCTAGTAAAAACTTACCTGTGTTTCCTCCAGCACCAGTTATTACAGGAACAATACTTACGCTTGACTTTCCTATGGGGTACTGAATCTCATCTTCGCCTATTTCACTTTTATCTACTAAAACTTTATAATGCCTATCAGCCATGTGTGCTTCTAATCCGTCAAAATTAGTTATTAAAAATTTTATTGCATCAGCAGTAGAGTTTATTACAGCTTCTAATTCTTTATGACCTACAAAGTCGGCTAACTCTCCGTAAAGTTTAACTTTTCTGAGCATAGCGATACCTCTTACCAGTACATTTTAACAACCACTCAGAATATGGCTCTCTACAAGATAGTCTATCTGCTAAATGGTGTAAAACCATATCTCCAAGGAAAATAGCTACATGATTTAAAGTTGGGTGCATTATTGACATTAATAACACATCTCCCTTCTCTAATTTTTCATCTGGCCTAAGTTCTCTAAAACCTGTTCTCCAAGCATAATCTTCAAATAAAGGATCTTCTAAAAACTCCTGTGGTGTCATAGTTCTTGCATAATCTTTTAGCTTTATATTTTTTTCTTGCTTATACCAGTCAACGACTAAACTCCAACAATCAGTAACACCCCAAACCCAAGGTCTACCTAACAAATCTGGAACGTAACCTTCTGGCTTACATTCACCCCATTCACCTGTTTTGGGATTAACAATATGCCAAGGCAATTTACTATGTTCACAACTTATGCGATCAGCCTGACTTGGTACTGGAGGTGTTGATGGATGACTATGAACGACAGCAATAATATCTCCTAAGTTATCTGCCTTTACATAATCTTCTGGATTTAAAATAAATTCCTGATGATTTGTTATGGCTAAATTTTGGCAAGGGTAGTATTTTTGTTTACCCCTAATGTTCAATAAAAGTCCTACAGCTTCTTTTGGATCTTGGTCTTTCGCATGAACCAATGCGTCATCTTTCCAACTCATTGATTAAACGTACCAATGCTAGGGAACAACGCACGAGTGCATTGACGTTTAGGTGCTCGAACTCCAGCCATATCAATAGCTCCAGCCAATTCAAACTCTACAACATTTCTGTTTTCTGCTGCTTTCCTATCTATTGTATAAATTTGACGCTTAAATTCTGCTGTAGGATCTGGCGTACCTAATGGATTTGAGTTGCCTGGAAAATTTACAGCATCTAAAAATCTTGCCATTGTTCTTATTCTAGTAAATTTAGCACCTGTTAAATCATTCCCTGCTGTTGTAGCATTAACAGTGAGAAGAATTGCAGATATAGTTCCTAACGCATTACTTACCACAAGTTTTGGTCTTGGAATTTGACCTCGTTGGTATGCAAAACCTTCGGCTGTTATAGGAAATCTTAAGTAAGAATTTCCAGCCCAGACGATCTCACCATTTGCGTTTAAGTTACTGCCAGAATGAAATCTATATATTGTTGTTGCACCATGTAAAGAGTTATCTAGTTGTAATGTGAAAAGTTCAATAATTGCAGAAGGATTTATTTTTTGAACTTCACTAAATACAGGAGCAGTACTCATGGTTCAAATACCTCTCTAAATGTTACCTGTATTGTCGCTCTGTTTAAGTATGGAATTGATTTACTCCATGTCTCGCAGACAAATTTAGATGAACTAGCTTCTCCAGGAGGCTGAAAATCAAAACTGGCACTATCATTTGCTCTAGCATCTAAAAATGTTTCTATAGTATCTGCATCTGTTTCAGAAACATTAAAAGTAAAATTAAAAACTTTTGGATTTTGATGCTGTGCTAAACCAAACAATATCCTGTGTTCATAACCATCAGCAAAACGAACCACTTTGGTGTTTGGTGAGGATTGTTTTTGTTGTCCGTATGTTGGAGTGATAGAAGGAAAAGTAGCCATTATGCAAGTAAACCTCCAGGTCTTTGTTGCTGTAATATTTCAGATTGTACAGCCACAGATATAAGACGACCAAGTTCTTTGCCTCTATCTTCATCCCCTTGAACAGAAGAACCAGAAGCGTCTACGTTTACCACCACGTTTGTAGAACCCCCAAGAGCATGATTTGGTGTAATCATTCCAGAAGACCTAGGAGTAAATAGTTCTGGTCCACGTTCTCCGACCATGTAACTTCCTCCAGCTTTAACTGGACCTCCATCAGCCCTGCCTCCAAAGAACTTACCAATACCTCCAGGTAAAGTAGTTAAGAAAGAATTTACACCATATTCAATGAGGGATCTCTGTATTTGAGCGAACACGCTGCGAGCAACATCTCCAAGGGTTCTAGTTCCTTGGATTGCACCTTCAATAGCATCAACAAGACCTGTCTCTATGCTTGTAGCTATACTTCCATATAAATCGAGTGTTCTTTGCAGTGAGTTTCTAAGTTCAAGACTGTCTGCTATTTGCTTCTCCATATCTTTAGTTATTTCATTTAAAGGAATATCCATTTCTTTTGCTATACGGAGTTTTTCTTTCTCTACTTCTGCTGCAAAACTACCTAGCTGTATTTGATTCTGCATATTTTTATTCTGTGCCCTTATAGCTTTTGTAGCTAAATTAAACTGGTCCGTTCTAAGTTGAGCTAATTCAAGTGACTCTCCTTCCTTAACTAACTGATTTTCTATTTCAGATATTTGTTTCTTTATTCTTTTTATTTTTGCTTGATTCTGTTTAGTACTATCTATTCCTGCTAATTGTTCTCTTAAAGTATTTAATTTATCTACTTGTGGCCCACCTTCAGCTTCGGCTAATGTTAATAATTCTGATCTACTTCTTTGGTTTTCTCCTGTAATACCATTTATAGCGTTAGCAAAGAATTTAAAGAATGGAGCTAGAGCAGCTTGCATTTTAGCCATCGCAACTTTGAAGGAGTTTCCAAGCATACGACTAGCCTTGGCAAACTCTTGGACATTCTTTACTCCTTTTTCGCCTATTGCTTGATTCATCTTTTCTGTTGCTGCTGCTAATGCAGCGTGTCTACCCTCGGACTTTTCAAGAACCCTTAGTCTCTCAGCTTCTACCGTTCCAGCTATACCTGATGAAACTATAAGTTGCTCAATATTTGGATTTAGAATGTCAAAAGCATTACCTAATGTATTTATGTTGGTAACTAATGTTTGGATCTGTGAAAGTACAGCAGTTGCAACTAGACCTCCTGCAAATCCACCCATCTGTCCTCCTAGTTTTCCACCAATAGCACCACCAGCAGCACCAACAGCACCACCGAGTAAACCTTGTCCGAATAATAGTGGAAATGCACCACTAATTAATGCACTTGCAAGTGCACCGCCACCCCCTCCTCCTGGAGCCACTCCCTTTCCAGGAAGCATTTGCCCCATAGGACTAAACTTCAGAGGTGAGCTAGGTCCTAAAGGTATCTTTGAAGTAGGTCTAAGTCCTTTTGTTGACTCCTTTTTAGATAAAGCAAGGCTTTCCTTTTTTAACTTATTTGTTTTTGTTAACTCCTTATTAATATTTTTTTGTGCTCTTTCTTGTTTTATTAGTAATGCAGCTTTATCTCTTTCGTTCTTCAAAAGAATTTTAGAGTCACCTTTTTTACCTTGTGCTATTGCATTTAGCTTGCTTATTCTTCGCTCAAGATTATTTATTTGCTGGTTAATCTTCTGGACATTCAGCTTTATATTAACTTCGTAATTAGATCCAGCCACTAATTCAGATAAAACATTGTTCTTAGTTTAGCGTACCTTACGATATTGAGCTTTCTTTTTTGCTTTTTCGTATGCTTTTTCTTCTCTTTCATTCTTAATACTGAAGTATGCGTTCCAGCCATATACTTCTTCTAAAGTCATGTGACTGCGAATATACTGGACTGTCATTCCTAAAGTTTCAGCAACTACAAACTGAAAATATAGGTAATGGTCTTTATTCATCTGTGCTTTTTACGGCATCAGGGGTAGCCTCCTCGCCCAACTCTTGCATCTTAGTCATAAGTTCAAGTAAAACTCCCAATGGTATTTCTCTTCTTAAAGTAACTTTGTCACCTTCACTGAATAACTTTTGACCATTTTCATCTTCAGCTTTATTTATTATTACCTGAAGAGCAAAGTCTAAGCTACCCTCGTTTTGAACTCTGTTGGAAGCCATTAAAATATCATTTATGACATCTCGATCAGCAATGGTTAGGGGTGTCCAATAAACAGTTAAGATTAGTTCGCCATCTTTGTATATAGGGTAGCTACTTCTTTTGCCTATGCTAAACGCTTGCTTTAGCTTGTCGATTGCTCTTTCTGATGCCATAAAGTTGAATAGTATATTCTTATACTATACTACTACTTTATTACTTTTAAAACCAACTTTTTTAAATGCTTTGTCTATATCTTTGTTGATAAGCCCACCTAACGTATAGACATTGTACCAGTTTGGCCCTCGTGAAGCAGTTAATCTGTGTTCCTTACCATGCTCTGCGTATGTTACCTGTTTATTTTGAAGGTTAGGCAATGTCTGTCCTGGAGCGTTTATTGCAAAACCAGCATATTTAGCTCTGTTTCCTACATATAAATCTTGACCCATTTTTGCTGTGGGCACTCTTGCGTTTTTAAATACTCTTTGTGTCCTCCAAGGAATCATAAAATAAGGTGTTTCTGGGTTTCTCTTTCGTGTAGGTTTTACAGGAGTTTTGGATACAACCCAGTTTTCACCGAATGTTCCTGTCCACCATGGACCTTCAGCAGTTAAAGAATATACTATTTCCTTTGCCATCTGCTTTCTACCTTTTAAGATTAACTTTCTTAAGTCGGTAGGCATTTTTGATAGTGGTTTTCTGCTAGGCATTGGCAGTAAAGTCGCAGCTAACGACTGTTAAAAAGTGAGTGTCTCCTTCTACAGTAACAGCAGTTGGTCCTTCTATCTCGGAGACTCTAGGGCTTACTGCAAATTTATCTACATAAGTAGGGCTATTTATAGAGATTAATCCTGTTATTACAGATTGAGCGACAGCAGATGCTACGGCACTTCCACGATTAGGTGGGGTCATTATTCCACATCTAATTGATCCCGCATAATATGTTTGTGCTGCCCCCTGTGGTTGAGTAGTGGCTTGGCTAAAATTAAGGTTTACCATCACATATTTTTTATCTCGACCTGGTGTGGAGAAAGGCATATTATCAAATATTACGTTTACCGTTGGGTCGGTATCGTTTACTGATGTCAGAATTGCATTTTCAAATGCTGCTCTTGCTTTTATTAGACTCATTAGAAAATAACGTCAATACGGAACAGATATTCCTGTCCTCCTTTCAATGTGCGAATATCTGTTATCTTTGCTCCTCTTGTCGATCCAGAGAATGTAAGTGTTATTTCGTCTTGGAGTAGTGGTTGGCTGTCACCAATTAAATCAGGTGTTATGTAGAGTCTTGCGATGTTTTCTTGAAAACCTGCTTCTTCATTTGACTGTACATACTCTATAGGAACTTTAATGTTATAGGTTGTATCTACGGTAAAAAACTCACCTGAGTCTGCGTCATAGCTAGATATACCTTTTCGTGTGTAAATAATTGATGAGTCTAATGAGTTCCCAAGTTGAGACACCACCTGTTTGGCTATCTTTTTTAGTGCTGTGTCTAGTTGTCCTGCCATTATCCTCTAACCACTCTCATTTGAAAAGATCCTGCTCCACCTAGCATATATGCTCCAAGATAGCTTTGCAGCCAAGGGTATTTATCTAAAACATTGTTAACAGATCCAGTGCCTTGACTTTGAATGTTGTACTTAACTTGAATGTCTCCTAATTTTACTTCTTCAATATTTCCATCTGTTCCTACGTTTCCAGTCATAGCTTCGGAATCGTTTGCTAAAGCTCTGGCTAATTCGTATTGTGCATACTTAATATTTATTGGAATTGTGCTGCAAGCTAGTTCAACTCCATCTACTTGATAATTATTTCTTGGGAACTTTAGTGCTTGTCCGTCATCGCATCTATCTCCGTAGAATACGAAACTGTCGATCCAGCGGGTAGCAGATATTAGTGCTCTATTCTTTTGATCGTCTGTTTTATTTGTCCAAGTAGACGAATCTGGAACTGTCTCGAAATAGGTGTTGGCTTCTGTAAGCGTGACATAGCTGTTAGCGTTAGCGTCTTTTACAGTTGCATTTATGGTGGCTGCCACGGCTATAAAGTAATTTTAGTTTTATTGTAGCGTAAAGAAAAAACCCCACCAATGATTGATGAGGTTTGATGACCACACTTTAATACTATTAAGAAATAGTAGATGTATCAAGTGGTGAGTTAACTGTTAAACG
>VTLG01010279.1_pt1 | contig 10759 bp, 12 predicted proteins | sample 4694571 | NCBI WGS metagenome assembly VTLG01 (sample SAMN12604809, study PRJNA352737) | marine metagenome | biome: ENVO:00000447; feature: ENVO:00000209|ENVO:00000569|ENVO:01000036; material: ENVO:00002151; isolation source: viral sequences binned using virsorter ... | reverse complement strand
ATCGCCCGGGTACACCTAATTCAGCATATAAACTATCAGATAATTATGATGAAAGTAATATTGTAGATGTTTTAGGTAATGATCATCCTTTTGTTGTAATGACAAAATCTAATCACTGGAAAAATAACCACAGTATAGATGTTGATGACAATTCAATTAGTATAACATTAGATACACCTAATAACCTCCCAAGGGGATTAGCGCCATTAAGTGAAAGTAAAGAAAAACAAATTATGAAAAAAAGTAAATTACAAAAAGCAGCTACTAAATTAGGATATTTAAAAGAATCAATGGATAACCACCCAGGTAGTCAAAATATAGATCCAGAATATAGAGACACAGAATTAGATGTAGTAGGAACTGACAATAGAGACACAAGTACTACTAGACTTAATTTAAGTGATGGTAGTTATATAGAAGTTAATCCTGTGGAATTAATGGGAAATGCTATAGAAAACACAGACAACCCTGTATTAATGCAACAATTTCAGGCATTAGTTAAAAATCTATAATAAAGTCATGAACATTTAATTGTTCACAACTACAAAAAAAGCCACAAAATATGTGGCTTTTCTAAAATCTGTTCATACGTATCATCAACAATAAAGGTTACACAATGTAAAAACTCGAAAGAGATCAAAATATAAAAGCATAAAGGTAGTTACGTCCAACTATCTTTGTTTTCAATTAAAATTAGTATTAACGAAAAAAATTATTATGAAAAAATTATTTTTAAGCTTAGCTTTAGGACTGCTCTTCGCATTTGGAGTAAACGCACAAAATGCAAAAGGTAATTGGTACGTTGGAACAGGCGACATCGCGAATGTTGCGTGGACTGACTGGGCAGTAAGCCCAACAATCGGATACGCTGTAACTGACAACTTAGTATTAGGTGGTTCAGTTTCACATGCTACCGGAGAAGACATGGATCTTGATTTTAATGTAAAATATTTCTTTAGTGGATATTTTGTAGATGTAAATCTTGACGGTTTTAGTACGGATGGTATGGTATTCGGAATAGGTAAAATGTTTGATTTCCATAAAGGAATGTATATTGCACCGGTTTTCAATTATGCATATGATGCGGAAACTTTTAATTTAGGCCTTGGATTTGGTCTTAAGTTTTAATAACTGAGTATTAATTAAAAATTATTAAATCATGGAAAATGTATTTAAAATGGTAAATGGTTTCGTAAAAGGACTTTCAGGAGTCTTTATGGGATTAATTCCATTAGCAATTTTATGGTTTGTATTAACTGGAACTTCAGTTCTAGGGTTTGATGTAGTTGCAAATATGACTACTCTTATAGATATGCTAGTAAATGGTGGGTTTATAGGATTAGTAGTATTAGTACTATTAGCATCATTTTTTACAAATGGTAAATAATTAGTTATTGAATAACAAAAGAAAGGCACCTTAGGGTGCCTTTTTTATTCTTTCCTTATATGTATCAGGGAAACATACGTTCTTCCCAATAAGACGTCCCTGAATATTTATTAATCTTTTATTAAGGTTCTTAATAACCTTATTTCCCGTATAATTTATTAACGAGACAATTTAAAAAACTTTAAAAAATGGCAAAAGACATTTTAAAAGAAGCAATCGCTGACGCTAAAGCTGTTCGTGAAGTTGCTCTTGCAAATGCAAAAGCCGCACTAGAAGAAGCCTTTACACCAAAACTTCAATCTATGTTATCTGCAAAATTATCTGAAGATTTAGACGAAGATAAAGACGCAGAAGATTTAGATGAAATGGCGTATGGTGAAGATCCAGAAGACATGGAAGAAACTTACATGGATGAAGCTGAAGATGACATGGAAGAAACTTACATGGATGAAGCTGAAGATGACATGGAAGAAAATCTAGATGAGGAAATTGATTTGGAAGAAATTCTTAACGAATTAGAATTAGAAGAAGTGGATGATTCAAAAGACAAAAAAGTCGACGAAGTTAAAGACAAAGATGAAAAAGACTCAATGGAAGAAGCTAAAGAAGATGATGATAAGAAGATGGAAGAAGCTGAAGACAAAGATGAAAAAGACTCAATGGAAGAAGCTAAAGACGACGAAGACATGAAAGAAGATTTAGACGAAGCTCGTCCAGTTTACAAAGCAGAATATGCTAATGATCCTACTTATAAAGCAGATCATGTAAATGAAGACTCAGAATTTGATTTAGATTCTCTTTTAGAAGAAATTAATAATTTAGATGAAAAGAAAGAAGAAGACGAAGTTAATGAAATTGGAGTAACTAAACAAGACATAACTAAAGGCATGAAAGATGCAGGCATGGAAGAAGCTGAAGATACTAACGAAGTAGTAGGAGCAGGATTAGCAGGCATGGCTGGCTTAATAGCTGCTGCTGGTGGTATGGCTAAACTTAGTATGGCTGCTGAAGATCCTGAATTTAAAAACAAATATCCTAAAGTTGCAAAAATGTTAAGCACACTTCAAGATATGGGTTCCGCAGCAGGTTCAGCAATGAGAAGAGAACACGAAGAAGTAGCTGAAGAGTTAAATGAAACTAAAAAAGCTCTTGAAACTATTAAAAACGAACTTAACGAAGTTAATCTTTTAAATTCTAAATTATTGTATGTTAATAGAATCTTTAAAGCTAACACTTTAGATGAAGCACAAAAACTACGTGTAGTTGAATCTTTAGATAAAGCTGGAAGTACTAAAGAAGCTAAATTAATATACGAAACAATTAAGGATACTTTTAATATTTCTCAAAATACTAAAAGAAATCCTAAAAGAAAATCTATAAAAGAAGGTTTAGGAATGGCTTCTAAAGCTGCAGGAACATCTACAGCACCTAAAGAAGTAATTTCAGAATCAACTGATATGGTAGCTAGATTTCAAAAACTAGCAAATATTACAATTAATGAATAATAATTTTAAAAATTAACAAGAAATGGACACAGTTAATAATTTATTAGAAGGTGCAAGCCCTTATCAAGTCTTACAAGAACAAGCTGGCAAATTAGCAGGCAAATGGGATAGATCAGGACTTTTAGAGGGAATTGAATCTTCGACAGAAAAAAACAATATGGCCATGTTACTTGAAAACCAGGCTAAACAATTGGTAAACGAAGCTTCCTCAACAGGAACAGGTGCATCAATTTCAACTGGTAATTCAGAAGCATGGGCAGGAGTTGCTCTTCCGTTAGTACGAAGAGTATTTGGTGAAATCGTGGCTAAAGATTTAATCTCGGTTCAACCAATGAATTTACCTGCTGGATTGATCTTTTATTTAGACTTCCAATACGGTACAGCTCAAAACTTTAAATCAGCTAACGAATCACTTTACGGTGCTACTACAGATCTTAAAAGAACAGATGGTGGGTTTGAAAAAGGTCTTTATGGTGCTGGTGAATTTGGTTACTCAGTAACTCAATCTATGACTGCACTTGCACCAATTACAGCATCAGCAGTTTCAACAACTGTTGGTATGACAGCATCTGCTGCATTTACAGGTATTTTAGGTTTAGATACTGAATTCTCATCTTCAAAAGCAGGTGAATTTAGTTCAGCTACAGGTACTCAATCAGTAGTAAGAGTAGTAAAAATTAATACAAGCTCATTAGCAAGTGGTGATTTTGATCCAGAAGCTATTAGAGCATTTACGTTAGTTTCATCCTCTGGTACTGCCCTTACTGTATTCCCACAATTCACAAGAATTAATGGTGGTAATATAGAATTTGTAATTTCAGCAGCTGCTGCAGCAGTATTTAAAGGTGATGTTCAAGTTAGATATCTAAAAGGACCAGATAACTTAAATGATAGAGGGGACTTTGAAGATTCTATTCCATCAACAGGTGTATCAACTCAAGAAATTCCAGAAATCAATGTTCAATTAAGAAGTGACACAGTTTCTGCAAAAACTCGTAAGTTGAAAGCACAATGGACTCCTGAGTTCGCTCAAGATCTTAATGCTTATCACTCGATTGATGCTGAAGCAGAATTAACTTCAATTTTAAGTGAGTATATTTCAATGGAAATTGATCTTGAAATATTAGATATGCTAATGAGAAATGCAGATACTATTGAAGCTTGGAGTGCTAAAATAGCACAAGATGTAACAGTAAGCAATAATACTACTTCTGGTGGTTCAACTGCAATTACTTATACATCAACTCAAAACAATTTAGGTGTATATTACACTAAAATGTCTTGGTTCCAAACTTTAGGTGTTAAATTACAAAAAGTTAGTAACTTAATTCACCAAAAAACATTACGTGGTGGTGCTAACTTCTTAGTAGTTTCTCCAAAAGTATCTACAATTTTAGAATCAATCCCAGGATTTGCTGCTGATTCAGCTGGTGATGCTGATAAGTACAATATGGGTGTTCAAAAGATTGGAGCTATCAACAACAGATATGTTGTTTATAAAAACCCTTATATGACTGAAAATGTTATCTTAATGGGTTATAAAGGTAGCCAATTCCTTGAAACAGGTGCAGTATTTGCTCCTTACATTCCATTAATTATGACACCTTTAGTGTATGATCCAACGTCATTCACTCCAAGAAAAGGTATCATGACTAGGTATGCTAAGAAAATGGTACGACCTGACTTCTATGGTAAAGTAATGATTCAGGATTTAGATTCAGTATAATCATTATTATATTATATCTTTTTAAAGAGAGCCGCGCAAGCGGCTCTTTTTTTATATTTATATATGACAAACAATATAGGTCACTATTGTTTTAACAATATAAAAACGAGGAAAATGGACTCTATGGATTGACCACTATAGTTTTATCCTCATAATGTCAAAAAATAAAAATTATGGCAATTAAAAATTTAAATTTTTTAAAAACTCAAAATAGGGATTTTAATAATGTCCTTGATAGTATGGTTACTAAAGAGAACCTAGATTTTGTAGGTAACTCTCATTTTGGGCTAGACAGCACTATATGTTTAGCAGAATGTTTAACTTTAGGGTTAAATCCTACATGGAATCTTAACTTTGGTGGATCAGCTTTACAAGCAGCTGATAATGCAGCAAGTGCATCTACATTGGATGTATTAACACCTGTAAATACAATGTTTAGATTATCTTTAGCTTTAGCTAGATTTGCAAAACAAGGAACAGCAGTAACTGCTGCTCAAGCAAAACAAATCTTTGGAGTAACTTCTAATGCAGGAGCTCTTATTGATATGAGTAGTGCTACAACAGCAACTAATATAGTACCCGCAACATTAACTGTAAATACAGTATCAGGTACTACAGCTGCTAACTTAGCATTAAATGATTCAGCTACTGACTTAGAATCAGCTAATGACCAATCTTTAATTATATTTAATGACTATACAATAGAAAATTCACATACTTTAACTATTGGTATGAATGCAGCTAATGAAATGGATGCAGAATCATGTGAGTTTATTGTATCAGATACTGCAGCATTAAATAATTTTGAAAGAGAAGCAGCTACTACAGACCTTCATCAAGATGTTATCTTCACTGCAACGGGTGATACTAAAATCTTACCTGGTTCATTTATGTATTTTCATGCAGGAAACAATACAGATGTAATGACTATTAAATGTTGTCTTAGAACATCAGGTGGTACAATTGCAATTACAACAGCAAACTAATAATTAATTTTATTAAGTTTTTAAAAGAAGAGTCGCGTAAGCGACTCTTTTTTTTGTATGTATTATCAAACGTTACATTATATGACTAGACAAAATATTGATAGAAAACCACCAAAAGGTTCCGTAAAATTTTCATTAACATTATCACAAGAACAAAAAAAAGCTAAAACACAAATATTAAAACACCCTTTTAATTTTATTGTAGGAAAAGCAGGTTCAGGTAAAACTTTATTAGCTGTTCAAATAGCTTTAGATCAATTTTTTAAAAGAGAATTTAATCGTATTATTATAACTAGACCCACAATATCTACGGAAGATAATGGATTTTTACCAGGGTCAGAAAGGGAAAAAATGGAGCCCTGGCTTGTACCTATTCGTTCAAATATGCGCAAGATTTACAATAAACCCCCTATATTAGAAAGAATGGAAAATGATGAACAGATTGAACTAGTTTCATTAGCTCATTTTAGAGGTAGAACTTTTGATAATTCAGTTGTTATTGTAGATGAATTTCAAAATTTAACTAGATCTCAATTAGCAATGGCTGTAGGTAGATTAGGTAAAGATTCAAAAATGATATTTTGTGGCGATTCATATCAAATAGACCTAAAAGATAAAAACTATTCAGCATATCATGATATGGCTAAATTAATAAATTCAGAATATGTTTATAAAGCTGTATTAAATGATAACCATAGACATGATGCAATAGATAATCTATTAGAATTATTAAACGGTTATCATTAATTTTCTATATTTATAATAAAAAAATAAAATGGCAAATTTAAAAGTAACTATAACAGAAAATTTATCACTAAATGGAGTAGAACAAGGAGGCTCTTACCAAAATACAATAACAGGTATAAATGATGTATATAAAAGAATAGTAACAGTACCAGCAGACGTTGATACTACTTTAGTTTCTTTTAAATCTACAGTAGGTGTTGCAGATGCTGCTATGGATGTTAATAATATAGAATACATTAGAATAAGCAATTTAGGCAGTACACCCGTAAATTTATCTTTACAAGTAGATGATGATGATGCAACAGCTGAAAGCTCTGCAACTATAAGATTAACAGGGGGTAAAAACTTTGTAATGGGTTCAGTATCTGCAAGTATTGGAGTAGACGATGATTCTAACAGTATTGTAGATTCTGCTTTAGATAATGTAGAAAGTATAATATGTGATAGTTCTGCTAGTAATGCAACGGTAGAAATATTTATAGCAAGTACATAAATCGTCTTCTTTTTATATTTATAACCGAATAAATCTATTATAATATGGCAAGAATACCTATATGGCCCGGCTCAAGTTCATTTTCCCCAGGAGATACACCTTTTGGTTTTTATGACAATGATAATTCATTTCAAACTGATGCTATACAAGTAGCAGATTGGTGTGCTAAAAGATTAGGATATCCTTTAGTAGATATAGAATTACAATCAGTAAATCTTTTTACTTGTTTTGAAGAAGCTATAAGTGAATATGGAACTCAATTATATAATTTTCAAATAATTAATAGTTTCCATACCTTAGAAGGAAACTCAACAGGTTCAAATTTTAATAATAAATTAATAACACCTAACTTAGGAGGTACTGTAAATATAGCAGAAGAATATGGAAGTGAAACAGATGGTACAGGTGGTGATTATGAGTTACAAAGAGGTACATTAGCAGTTACAGCAAGTCAACAACGATATGACTTATTAACTGTTCCTGCTTCTTCAATTAGTGGTTCAGAAGCAGTATATATAAAAAGAATCTACCATTATGCCCCCTCAGCTATTAATAGATATTTTGACCCATATGCAGGTACAGGTACAGGTATTCAATCTTTAATGCAAGCATTTGGGTTTGGTAACTATTCACCTGGGGTTAACTTTATGTTAATGCCTATTTATTTTGATGTTTTAAAATTACAAGCAATTGAATTTAATGATCAGATAAGAAAATCAGGATATCATTTTTCAATAGTAGATAATAGATATTTAAAATTATTTCCTATTCCTACAAGAGAAACAACTTTACATTTTGAATATGTTTTAAAAACAGTAGCTAATAATCCAGTAAAAAATCCATCATCTAATTTAATTACTGATATATCAAATGTTCCTTATACTAATCCTACATACAAACATATTAATCAACCTGGAAAACAATGGATTAGAAAATATGCTTTAGCATTAGCTAAAGAAATGTTAGGAGGAATAAGGGGTAAATATCAATCATTACCTATTCCAGGTTCTGATACAACATTAGATTATAGTAGATTATTAAGTGAAGCAACAGCTGAAAAAACTTCATTAATTGAAGAATTAAATAAAATATTAGAAGAAACAACAAGAGTTAAACAACTTGAAAGACAAAACCAAGAAGCAGACTTAACTCAACAAACTTTCTATAAAGTACCTTATCCTATTTATATTTACTAAAATGATTAAACTAACAGATATATATAATTTAAGTGAAAATAAGTTTGAAAATAAAAAACCTATTAAAGAATTTGCATTAGCATCATTAGCACTAGCTTTTTTAATGAAAAAGTTTATAATTCCATGGTTAAAAAATAATCCAGAAAAAAAAGAAGATTTAAAAAAAGAAATAGATAAAGTAGATGTATAAATTAACAAATATAATATCAGAAATATTAAATACATATTCTATAGAAGCAAATCTATTTACAGATCCTTCTCTTAATTTAACTGACATTTTAAATCAAATTAGAGCTATAAGAAAAGTAACTATTGTTAGTATTATAACTCCTGATGATTATACACAAAAATCTAATATAGAATATTCAAGATTAAAAATTAAATTTGTTACTAGAAGTGAACCTAAAAAAGATTTAGAAAAAATAAAAAATGATATATTAACATCAGATTTATCTAAAACAGACTTAAGAATACCAGGTGTAAAATCTTTAAAATTTAGAGATGGAACTTTAAAACGATTATAATGGCATTATTTGGAAGAGAAAGAGACGTAAATTTATTTCATACTTTGAATGATGAATTAATAAAAGACCTTATTCAAACAGAAGTAGCTTATTATAAATTTGCTTTAGAAAAAACAAAAGTAAATGTTTATGGTGAAGCACCCGGTAAAAATTATTATGAACCTATGAAAATAGCATGTTTAATTGATAGAGAAGATCAAGCATGGTCTTCTGATGATTTTGGTTCAGATGTTAATCAAGCTCATAAATTTTCATTTTTAAAACAAGAATTAAAAGATATAAATTTAATACCAGAAGTAGGTGATATTATATTATTTAGAAATAATTTTTTTGAAGTTGATGGAAAAATTGAAAATCAACTTATATTAGGTAGAGATCCAGATTATGCTATATCAAAAGAAACAACAAATTTTGGAGATAGTTTTTCAATAATTATTAATACTCATATTTCAAGAGTAGAAAAATTAAATTTAATACCTTTAAGAAATGGAAAATATCCTACAACTACTAAAACAGATGGAGGAACAGCAAATTTATTAGGATAAAATGGCAGATAAAAAACAAATAAATCCAAGAAGACCTATACCAGCAAGTGGATATGATAGATTAAGAGAAAATCTAACATCAGGTTTTGCTGAAGATTTTCCTGTTATAAATTTTCCAAATCCAGATAATAGACCTAATATAAATAGAGGTAGAATAACTTCAAGAAAAGATGATAATGTAAAAGATATATCTATAGGTTTACAAGATCATGATGAAGCTATAATGTATTATTTTAATAAAATAATAAAACCATCAGTTATAGTAAATGGAAATAGAACTCCTGTTCCTATAATATATGGAGCTCCTGAAAGATGGAAAAGTGTACAAAAAGATGGGTATTTTAGAGATAAAGAAGGTAAATTACAAGTACCTCTTATTATGTTTAAAAGAGATAGTGTTGAAAAAAGAAGAGACCTTGGAAATAAAATAGATGGAAATAATCCTCAATTATATTATACATTTCAAGAAAAATATACTAAAAGAAATCAATATGATAATTTCTCAGTATTACAAAATAGAATGCCACAAAGAGAACTTCATGCTGTAGTAGTACCTGATTTTATAAAATTATCATATACTTGTATAATTTGGTGTGATTATATAGCCCAAATGAATAAATTAGTTGAAATGATTAATTATTCTTCAGATTCATATTGGGGGGATCCTGAAAAATTTAAATTTAATGCAAGAATAGATACGTATAGTAATACAACAGAAATTTCACAAGGTGATAATAGAATTGTAAAAACTAATTTTGGATTAACACTTCAAGGATATTTAGTACCAGATAGTATTAATAAAGAATTAACTAAAAAACCACAAAAATTCTTTAGTAAATCAACTGTAGTATTTAATGGTGAATTATCAGTATCACCTACAGGAGCCCCAATGACAAGAGAACAAATTAGGGGAAAAAATGAAGATAAAAATTATGGAGTAATTAACATAAAACAAAATATAAAACAAGAAGTACAAGGAATAGGGTACTCAAGTATAGGAAATAATTATCAAATAGGATAAAATGGCAAAACAAAACAGAACAATATTAAAAGGATATTTTGAAACAGGAGATATACCAACTCAAGCACATTTTATAGATTTAATTGATTCATCTATAAATATGTCTGAAAATAACACAGGAAATATCCAACTTACAGGACATATAACAGCGTCAGGTAATATAAGTGGAAGTGCAACATCAACATTTACAGGTAACTCAAGTTCGTTTGGGTCTGTAGCTGGTACATTATCTACAGCTGCTCAACCAAATGTAACATCTTTAGGTAGTTTAACTTCAGTAACAACAACAGGAAACTCAACATTGGGAGACGCATCATCAGATACCCATACTTTTACTGGTAATATAACAGCTTCAGGTGATATAAGTGGCTCTTCAACATCAGTATTTACAAGTAAATCAGGTTCTTTTGGAACTATAGATACTACACATGTAAATTCAACAAATGTTGTTGGGACTCTACAAACAGCAGCACAAACAAATATAACTTCAGTTGGTACTTTAGATTCTTTAACAGTAACAGGTAATATTACAGCAAATGGAAATATAGTTGGGGATGATGAAACAGATATCACTAATATAGAAACTATAGAATGTGACAATATTGTTCATGATGGAGATACAGATACAA
>VTLG01005025.1_pt1 | contig 10759 bp, 23 predicted proteins | sample 4694571 | NCBI WGS metagenome assembly VTLG01 (sample SAMN12604809, study PRJNA352737) | marine metagenome | biome: ENVO:00000447; feature: ENVO:00000209|ENVO:00000569|ENVO:01000036; material: ENVO:00002151; isolation source: viral sequences binned using virsorter ... | reverse complement strand
TGCCATAGCATTCTTATGCCATACTTAAATTCTTGCCAGCCTTTACTGAACATATTTTTAAACCACATAATTATTTCCCTCTTTGTTTCTCTCTTATTTTCTCGTTTTCTTCTTTTATATGTTGCATTAACATTTCAACATATATCTCCCTCTCCCATGGTATCATATCTTCTAACTCATTCAATGAATACTTATGGTATTGCATTAAAGCAAAGTTAGTTCTATAATAAGACTCTAGGCTTTCATGCAAGAGGGTTACTGAAAAAAATCAGACGCCCCTTGTAAAGTCATTGTAAAGTCTTTACCTGATTTAGGATTCTTATACTTAATCAGGTGTGATACAACAGGCAACGATTCAAAATACTTTCGTATCATATTGAATTGTCTTGTTGTAAGGTGATTTACATACTCATCTAATTCTTTTTGAGATAGATCAGCAGACTCAAACACCTCATCACCACTATAAATTTGATCAATGCAATCTCTTACCAGGCCATAACTTAAATCTAATAATGTCTTCTTATTAGATATATGTTTTATGGTTGGCACTTTCATAATTACACCATAGTCTTTTTGAAATTCAATCTTTCTCTCAAACTTTTTATTGAGATCAGGTTTTACATCATCTATTTTCAAACTATAATCTACGGTCTGTTTGTCGTCATCAGGACATTTTAGTTTTAAATCTATTTGTTCACCAACAGACTTACCTCTAATATTTAACCATAGATATTCAAAATCATATACTGGTAACTTCGTCACATCTATTTTTGAGATTGTGCAAGATTGAACAATATTAATTAAAGCATTGTTCATCTCGGCCTCATCTCTACTTTCAACGGCCATCAATAATACTTTTTCTTCTTTTATCAAAAATGGTCTATACTTAACCACATTGTTATTTGATAAAGTCAAATCATATTCAGGCACCTTGATAAATGATAAACTCATTATTTAACTCCTTTATTAATAAAATATATCTCGTATGATTTTAGGGTCTGGTAGACCTTTCGGGAACACACGACCTCCCGTTGTTCGCCCAATAGGCAAATTCCTTCTAATAGTTTCATAAACTTGACGACCTGCTCTACCTATTTCATTACCTATACCAAAAGGTAAGTTATCTAAAAAGTTACCTTGTATTGCTGTCGTATTGTTTCTATATTCTTCTCTATTTAATGTTCTAAATTCATCTACATTGTTTTTTGCTAGAAAGTTCCATGCTGTTGTAGCATAATTTCTATATGCAAAGGTCACACTTGTTTTAATTATTTGATTAGTAGCGTCATATGCTAATGGCGTGGCTGCAATTGATTTAGGCCATGCCTCATAACATTGCACTTGAAATGCTGATTGACCTGATTGATCACCTAGTGATTGTCTTAATTGTTGTCTATCTAATCCTGCGTCACCTGTTGGTTCAAAGTTAGCAAGTGCTGCTGTAAATGTTTTAGTTAGTGGTGTAATTGTTATCATACAATCTTTAGCATAGTCATCATAATAACCTACATTGTGAGATATAGGATCAACAATCATATTCTGCCATGCTTCAAAAAATAATCGTTCTTCAAAATTAACACTTGTATAAAACTCTAATGTAATTTCTTCAAAACTTACATTCTTAGCAATCTTTCTACTTGGCCCATAAAATGTTTCGTTGACATCATCTGTTATAGTTTTACCTGGCATTGAAACATTTGAACAAAATAAGTCCATACGATATTTCATTGCTGTTTTGATTGCATTTGATAATTCTGCTGATCTTCTTAATCTAGCAGTTTGTTCTAATGCGTCTATATCAGGATATACTTGTTGTTCTCTTAACAGACCTTTAGGACCATCAATGGTCACAATAAAGTTTGTAGGTCTTGCAAACCCACCTGCCTGTGTCATGCCTGATCTAAAGACATTATAAACTGAATTGTAATTAGATGAAACATTGTTAGCAGATATTCTACGATTGGTTTCTCTAACACTAAATTGTTCTCTACTAGGTGGTATACCTAATCGTATATCTAAATCGCCTATTCTTTTACCTACACTTATTACACTCATTATAGAAATTTCCTACTATCTGCATATACGGTCGCCTCAGGCGCCTTTTTAAATCTTTGAACAGGTAAATAAATTGCGACAGCAGCGTCATCAGCATTTATTCTTAAAAAACCTGTTTGACAATATGCGTATAGATATTTTTTGATTGTTGGTTTTACAATCTTTATACTTTTTACATCATCATAATTGACTTCAAACTTTGTATTAGTGTCAAATCTTCTATCACTTGCTCTTGCCTGCATACGCTCTAACAATCTAAATCTTAATAGAGGTGGCAGATAGTGAAAGTTCATACCCATAAAACCACCTTTGATTGGTTCTAAAGGTAATACAAGTGGGAATATATCATAGTAAGGCAGTTTTGCTCTTAATTTAGGATTATACCCAAATAGATTTAGACGCCCTACACTAGGTCTTGCTTGTAGTTTGCCTTCTCTAAACAATTGACCTGCTGTCTTACCACTAGCAATTCTATTTACTTGTGATCTATACCAGGTAGCAGACCTATCTGTATCGCCTGCTCTTACTTTGATTCTATCAAATACGCTTGCCATACTACTATTTATGTGTATAATAAATAGATTTATGAAGAAGTTTGTTAAGTTTAAGAATATAGATAAGCGACCATATCAATCAAAATATACACCTATGAACCCTGCAAAATATAAGGGTGACGCTAAAAACATAATCTGTCGTAGCAGCTGGGAAAAGAGGTTTTGTCAATATTGTGATAGAACCAAGGATGTGATAGAGTGGGGTAGTGAAGAAATAGCGATATGGTATCGCTCAATTGATAACAAACCACATAGATACTTTCCTGACTTCTTTATGAAAGTAAGGCAAAACAATGGCACTTACAAAAAGTTTCTAATTGAAATCAAACCTAAAGCACAAACACGCAAACCTAAAAAACCTTTGCGTATTACAAAGACTTATAGAAATGCACTATTGACTTATGAAAGAAATAGGCGTAAATGGTCTACGGCCTACGCATGGTGTCATAAACGAAATATGAAGTTTGTAATACTTACCGAAGATACACTAAAGACTTTTTAAAAATTGTCTTCTATCTTTAAATGGTATTTTAAATTTAGGGTAATCAAATTGTAGTGATGTGCCTTCTACAAACTTATAATATATGTTAGGGTAGTCTATAATATCTACGATACAAAATATCTTGCCGTCAATATACTCGTATGCTTTTTCCTCTTCTAGTTTTCTACCTGCACCTATCATATAACTAGGCATAAAATTACACCCACCTTTTGTAAAACTTTTTACTTCTACTTTTCGTTTCTTTTCAAAGTCCCATAGGTCATATTCTACCGTATCGCTGTCCATAAGTTTGTCATAGTTTCTTGCCAACCATAACTCTATAAACCTTGATATTGTGCTACCATTTAGAAATGCTTTGAGTAATGACACCTCGTCTAGGTTGTCAAACTTTACATCTTCAAATTTCTTGTGATATGTTTTGTTGAGTTCGTATAACATGATAAAGTAGGGTGCCCGAAGGCACCCCATATTGAGAAAGTGAGAGAGATAGATTACGAATCGTCTTCAGCTAATTTACTAAAATACGACAGGTCATCGCTGTCGTTAGACGATTCAACTTTCTCCACAGATCCGTTAGATACTGGTATGCTATCACTAGCAGGTGGGAGATCAATATCTGCAACAGATTCCGTGCTTCTTTGTCCTGTAAGAGTCTTATTCAGTTTCTCTTTGAGTTCATCATAAGACTTGAAATTACTAGGATCAATGAAGGGTTTTAGAGCATACTGAGCAGACCAGACTTTCTGTATCTCCTCGTCAGTATCTTTTAACTTACTGATTGGCTCAAATTCTGATTTATCATAATTCCAATAGCCGTCAACCTTTCTGATCTTTAGTTTAAAGTTTGCACCTTCCCAAAAATCAAATGGGTTAACTGCCTTTTCATCTTCAAAAGCAGGATTCATTGCTTCGGTAATCTTATCAAATATCTTTTTACCAAACTTGAATAAGAATACTTTGCCTTCATTCTCTGGATGTTTAGGATCACTTACAACAAAGATATTAGAATAATATTGTAATTTTCTTTTTCTCTTTCTTGCAATTTCTTTATCGGCTTCTATGCCTGTATTCCACAACCTTGTGTTTTCTTCACTAACAGGATCCTTTTTGTTTAGTGTAGTTAAAGAGTTCTCAATATACCATTGACCACCTGGTCCTTGAAACGCATGGTGCCAGACTCTTTGCCATGGCATATCTTCACCTTCTACAGCAGGTAAAAATCTGATTACAGCGTAACCATTACCTGATTTATCTAGTTCAGGTTTCCATAACCTATCGTCTTGGTATTTGTTTTTCTTTTCTGGTTGTTCGATTGTATTTTCTAACTTCTTTGTTAGAGCGTCAAAATTAGACTTTGACTTTTTTAGGGCTTCTAATGCACTTGACATTGTATATATCTCCTTGTATGTATTGTTGTATGTATTAATGTATATTTAATTGTAAATATAATATTATTTATACACTTTTTGTCATTCATTTAGCAATTATATCACTTTTGTTCTAACAAGTCAAGCAGCTGTGCTTGTGTGATATACTCTAAATTCTTCTCATCTCCTAGTAGTTTTTGATTAGTGGGTTTGTCGTCATCTGATTTATTGACTTTATAAAACTTCACCCATCGGTTGTCTTTCATAACTTGCAACCATTCTGATTCCCATATGCCTGTCGGCGATGGTTCATAATGTGCTGATGAATAGTGTTTTGATCCTTTGTAGATGTTATTATAGTATTTTGTATCACTTCTTAAATCCATACCTATAAGATAGACTTCGTTAGGATTCTCATACTTACAAGCAATATGACCTGCTGTTGCACCAGCATGATAGCCTGGGTCTTCCCATTCTTGTGTCTTATCGCCTGGTGTTATCCATGAGTTATAGATATGTGTATTGTCAACCATCTTTTTATATGTTGTGCCGTCTTCTCGTCTGATCGTTGCCTCACCTTTGATTGTATGTGAGTTCATAACAAAGTAATCGCCAATAGGCAATGCACTATCGCCATTGGTTACAAACTTGTCCTCTTTGTCTTTGCCTTGTGTAGATAGAAACCCTTGCTTCATAGTTTGATACATGAAGTTAGGACATTTAGTCCACTCTCTAAAATAACAAGGTATCTTATGAGCAATGCCTTGATGATATATCTCGTGTGTCATTGTGCTATCTACTGCAACAAGAACATCTGGCAATGGGTTATCTCTATAATAGGCATTGCAAGCATATATCTTACCATGCTTTCTCAACAGAGTCAAGTCAAAGTCCTTACGACTTTCACCATTACCTATAATAAAAATTCTTCTATAACTAGCGTTGTATTCAGACATTCTTTTTTCTATTCTTTTTTGTTATGTGTTGATAGTCTAGGTATTGTGAACACCATTCATAGAAACTATCATTGTTAGCAGGCCAACATTGTGCAAAGGTCTTATCTTTACGCTGTTGCCTATATTCTTCTCTTACTTGTTCTTCGGTTAGTTTTTGTTCACTCATGCAAACACCTCTCTCATAATAAACTTTGCTTCTGTATTATTAAATCTAATAAATGGTTTTAGTTTTTTGAGTTTGAAGGACTTTTCGGGCCAGATAATCGTTTCTTTAATTTGTTTATCCCATCTCTTGCTGAAAGATAAAATCTGATCAAAAATGATGAACGATTGTATGGCGATCTTTTCTGAAAGAAGTAGTCGTAGCAATCTAGGATGTTGTCCATCAACCACGCTGAACATATCATCAAAGTGAATATTATTAGAAACAACATCATTATTAACAGATACGCAATCGTTCCTAAAACTATACTTAAATGATTGTTGATACTTTTTAAACTTGTTGTAAGTGGTTTCGCCATCTGCTCTTATTAGATTACCTATCCATGTCTTGCTACTTGCAAAGAAATTAGATATAAAATAGTCTATTATCTCTTCCTTTGTATATTTAGTATTTAACTTGTGAAAAAAGAATCTATCGTTTCGTTTTAAAAAGGTATTCATACTACTATTTACTTTGGCATTATGCTTAAAATAATCATAAGTATCGGAAGTGAAATGTAGCTTAATAGCAAGATATAAATTATATACTTCATAACTGGTCATATAGGTAAGATTGCTGTACTTGTTTTTTCAACCAAGTTCAACTTCTCTGCCTCAATCTTAATTTTTTCTTTTAGTGATTTATTGATTAGTGGTCCTATTGTTGCTGTATCAATATCATTGTCATCACAATATTGCAATACGGCATCCATATAAGGTATTTTCTTTTCTTTTACAATACCTTCTATGATAAGGCCAAACTTCTTTGAGTTCATTAACATTATAGTTTTCTAACAATATGTTTTCGCAACTCTTTTACAAAAAACTCTAACTTATCTATTAATGAAATTAAACTAGGGTCAGTTATATACTTTGCCCTATCTCTTAACTCGTCATATTCTTTTACTGATATACGAACCATAGGACTTAAATCTCTGCTAGATTCATTCTCCCAGGTCTTATCTGTTTCTTTTGTATCTTCGGACATAATTTACCTCACTTTATTAATATATTATATCACACTTTGACTATTTGTCAAGCACTACTTCATTGCGTCACAAGATTGCTTGTCTGCTGGTAAGCCAACTTCTTTATCATATAACCATACATATGAATAAACAACTTTGTCTTCCTTAACAGCACATTTCTTGCCGACTGAAATTCTAGGTTCTTTTATGCTACAAGCAGTTAATACTAGGGCACATAGGATTACCATTATATATTTCATTGTCTTCCTTTAGTTTGTTTTTAGCGATGGTTTTGTCAAATCAAAAGAGTGAAATAATATACATCTTTCTAATTGACTCGGCACATCAATAGTAGTGGCCGATTGTTCCATACTTTTACTTACATAATAAGTCACCATATAAACTGGTGTCCCATCTTCTTCCATACCTTCTCTGCCTAGTGATAGGTGATACGGCTCAAATTCAAAGTGATTTAAGTAGTTATCAATCACAGCAGGTGTTGAACATAGAGCAGGCACTTGAGCAAAGTAATACATTCTCATGTCTGCTTCGTGTTCGGCATATGCAACACTTGTAAATAAAAGTGTTAAAATCGTTAATAGTATTTTTTTCATTAGTTAGCTTTCTGTGCTAACTATTTATCTTCATTTTATCTAAAAAATCTTTAGTGTGCTTATAAAACAGCTCTTGGTGAGCAGAAAATTTCTCTTTGCCATGAATCCACTCTTGCACAAAACCATCTGCACAAGAAGTCAACACAACGGTCTGCTCTATCTTGTATTGTGGGAATATCTCCTCATACATTTTTGCATAGGCACTAGTTTGTAAGAAGTTAGCATAGTTATAGTCCTCATCTCTTTGTTTTGATGATGACTTGAAGTCTATGATTGATAACTTGCCTTTATATTCTGCAATACAATCGCATTGCCCAGCAACACCTATCTCATCTGAATACAGATATTCCTCTACACCATGAATATTGTCTATACGATTTAGGTATGGTGTTATAATTCTAAACATACCCAATGGTTCAATAGCAGTTATACCTGCTGACTTCTCTGGTTCGTTTTTTAATTGATTTTCTATTAATGTGTGAAGTGATTTACCCCTACTTACAGCAGACGCTGATATGTAGTTTGCCATCTTCTCACCCACGGCTTCACGCCATGCTTGTATCTTTTGTTTTCTTTCGGGAATAGAACCTAGAATACTGGTTACAGAAGGCATATTTTTCCCATCAATGGTATAATATCTTACACCATCTTTGTTCTTGCCTTTCACACCTAAATTTTTAGGTAGAACAGATTCATCTCGTTTTACATAATTAAAAGCCATAATATACCTTCCGTTAATTATTATATATTCATTATATCACAATTTACAAGATCCGTCAAGCACCTATGTGCCTTTCGTCATATACATTTGTATAATCTGATCTTGCTCTCTTTTACTTTCATCATTAAGACGCTCAACAGCTCAACTAGGGTCATACGGTTCATAGACCGTCTTACCATCATCATTTCTGTATGCTCTTAATACTTGTTTTCTGTTTTCGTCAGGATTCTTGTATGAACAATGTATCCACCCGCTGTTAGGTTCCTCTGGATTGTGAAACTCTAATATCAGCTGGTCAAAGTCTAGGTGATCAATTATATATTTTGCTAGTTCAGCGTTCGGCACTCCGAAGATTTCAAAATCCGCGGCTTGGCCTTTGGCATGCTGTGACTTCGCACTTGATCCTATTTTTACACATAGTTCAGGTGATCTATATCCTGATGATACGGATACCACTTTGCCATAATGATCTCTTACTTTTTGTAGAACATTATCACATAGCCTCTTTAAGTTATCCATATGATCTTCGCTAGGGTTATTACTAATACCATGTCTATCTGCTGTTTGTGAAGCAGTTAGTTCTTTAAGCGAAAAGTTTTTGCTTAGTTGCATTTAGTTTATCCTTTGCCATTAGTTTGATTTTCTTTAAGGTTCTTATGTCATACCATAATTTATTTGATCTGTCTTGTGATCTCTTTTTTTCAACCTCATTCACGGCTCTCTTTAGTTCTTTATGATGTGCCTTAATTTCTAACATATTACCCCCTGGTTAGTTTCATTAATTTGTCTATCTGACCTTTAATGATCGGCCCTCTATTTGGCCAATGTATATAAGGTTCGTTAGACTTTGAAAGATTATATAAAAATGGTAACATAATCTTTTCAATCTCTTTAAATCTCTTTTTTGTATCTGCGTCCTGTATCTCTTTGTCAACAGAGTCTTTCTCTGCTACGATTTGCATTATCTCATTCATTGATGACTTAATGCTAGATACATCTGATTTAATTTTTGCAATTTCTAAATTATCTACTGCTGGTTCTTTTGTATCTTCAGCAGGTTTCTTGCTTACTGGTGTGAACCCATAATCTACATCGGTATCAAACTCACGCATAAAATCTGGTATATCATTGCTCATTTTTTTTCTCCTTTGCTTTAGTTTGTAATTGATATAGTTTGTATGGTGTGGTTATAACATCTGATTGTTTATATTGAACAGGCCCGATTGTAAATAATGTTTCGCCTACACAACCAGATACTAATAATCCTGCAAATAGTATAGGCAGAATCTTCAAGCAGAAAACTCTGCCTATTAATGATTTGAACAATAAGCGGATTGACTTATTAGACTCAGGCATACGGCCGTTGTTGTTCAGTTGCTCGCTTTGTTCTATGTCTATATTATTTATTTTTTGCATTTTGTCTAGCCTTGTGTTTTTTAATAACTTGCTCTGTCTTAACTTCTTTAATACCTCTTCGTCTATTTTCTCTACCAAAAGGTGATGTTGGGTGTGCTTCTGCTATCTTTGATTTAACTTCATTCCAACCTTGGTCACTTCTATAACTCATACCCGACACACCAGCAACAATATTGATATTTGATATTCTTTGCTGTATGTGTTTATTCTTTTTAAGATAAGATTCCATTTCTGAAATGGTCATCATTTCAGTAAATTCTTTCTTACTTCGTTTGTTGTAAAATGTGTATAGTGGCATTTATTTGAGAGTGAGGTGATAACATAATTGACTTGTCGCCTCAAGCATATCTTCTAGTATGCTGTGTAATTGGGGACCTTCAACCTCTTTGTAAATCTCATTTATCCTATCTGATGTTTTGCAAACCTCTGAGCAAACTTGAGCATTGTCGGCATAGTTCATAATGCCTGGTCTTAATTCAGCACTAAAGTTTATTCTTTCTTTAGTCATGCCTTGCCATGTTTCAACGAACCTATCATTGAGTTCATTAAACTTTGTATAAAACTCGCCTAAACTTTCGTGTTCAGAATATGACTTTGTTTGCCAATGATACGCCTGAATATCATTTAAGAAGTTCATATTTGCTTGTATAAAGTTAATTATATGCATAATGCTATTTAGTATTTGCTATATCTACTATCCTCTGTATTAATGACCCTAGACCATTTTGTCGTTGCATTGTTAATAATTCTTTTACTCCCAATGGTATAAAGTCTTCTATTGTTAAATTACTTATCTCATCTCTAGGACAACCATTACATAGGTCGGTCACTAGTTTTGCTGTGCCTTTTGTTATAAATGCGTCAGCGTCTATTTTATATATCATTGTATTATCTTCTTTTGCACCACCGATCAACCAAAGATTACTTGCACAACCTCTAATTTTATTTTGCTCAATCTTAACTTCATCTGGTAACGCCTCTACATCTTTTGCAATATCAATTAAATATGCAAGTCTATCATGGCCTTGCAACATTTTAAGATCATCACCTTTTGCTTGTATTCTTTCTTTTATCATTCAGTATTCTACCATAATTAGGCCAACCGAATTTATCAGGTGACTCGTCTGTATATCGCCAACGAATAACTCCTGTATTAGGATTTCGTTCAAATATTTTTTGTCTGTTTTTCTTTTTGTTCATTTACGCCTTTCACAAACCAATCAGGTGCTGATCTAGGTGCTGACCATTTAGCAAATCTTTCTTTGTATAGAACATAATACTTTCTATACGACCCTACAACATCGCCTGGTATCTTACATTCATCTGGCATAGCAGGTGTAGCGTCTGTAGCAATTGCTCTTACATTAGCATTCTTTGGTGGTTGTTTTAATAACTCACCTAATTT
>VTLG01003280.1_pt1 | contig 10759 bp, 4 predicted proteins | sample 4694571 | NCBI WGS metagenome assembly VTLG01 (sample SAMN12604809, study PRJNA352737) | marine metagenome | biome: ENVO:00000447; feature: ENVO:00000209|ENVO:00000569|ENVO:01000036; material: ENVO:00002151; isolation source: viral sequences binned using virsorter ... | reverse complement strand
TAGTATGTGATGAGTTTACAATACGAAAGTTGCCGTGTGCTGACGTGCCATTTCCGCTTTGACCGCCATTATCATAGTAACCATTACCCCATCTGTAGTTATTATTAGTATCAACACCAGAAGTTCCACCCAAGTTTAAATAATATCTAGGCGCACCACTACTGCTAACAGAAAGATTTCTAAAACTAATACGAATAAGAACAGCATCAGTAGGTACATTACTTACAGTGTAGCTGCTGTAACCATCCATATCATAAGTGCCATGTAGTATTAAACCAGCTGGGCGAGTTTGAGTGGTATTTGGATGGGCAGAAAAATTTAAACCCATTATGATACCTCCGTTAGATTAAATTTGTATTTTTTACCATTGCGTTTGTTAATCAAGAATAAATCCTCTGCTCCTTCTTGTATAGTATAACTTCCCCAAGTTCCGTCAACGTCATTACCATGACCTTCGTTAGATAAGTTAAGGTCATTGGTGTAGATGTTTCTCCAACGATATGATGATGAACCTAAATCCCTAGCGTTATCAGTAGTTGGAATCCAGTGACCACTTGCGGTCATTTTTATTCTTTCACTACCAGCAATTTGAAAACGTAACTCCATTCCAGAAGTAATATTTATTGCTGCATGAGTATCCGCTGCTCCATAGTTAGCATTAAAAGTAAGACTTTTATTAGAACGAGTTAAATTTAAAGCATTACCGCCAGTATGATTTATTGTTACTGGACTAGTTGCTCCATTAACAGTCAAACTTGTACTAGTTAAATTACCAGATACATCAACTCCAGTAGATTTAGTCTCAAACTTTTTACTGTTGTCGTGATATAGCTCTACTGCTCCGTTAGGTATTAACTTAGCTCCTATTTCGTTATAGGCTGCATTAATTTGTAAATACCCATTATTACTGGTTATAAATGAATTTGTGCCATCATGAAATATGTGCATATCCGAACCAGTACCGATAAATAATTTATCGTTATCAGCCATGTGAATATCATGAGTATTACTTGCTAAAGTACCGCCTAGCTGTGGTGTTGTGTCATTTACCAGATCAGTTACAACAGCAGCCCAACTTAAATTACCATTGGCATCTGTTGTCAAGAACTGACCATTAACAATATTAGAAGGGAACGTAAGAGTATAGTTTTGGTTTGCACTATGCGGTGGCGATTTTAGTTTTATACCATGACTATTTTGACTACAGTTAAGTTGTAAATATCCATCAGAAGAACCATCTCCTTTTACAATAATACCAGCAGTAGATGATGTAGATACAAGGCTCAGTTTGCTACCTGCAATATCAGCAGAGTTTGATATATCTCCATTTACAATACTTCCATCAACAATCATTGCAGACGTTACTGTATTGTTGCTTGGTGTACCAATGTTTACAGTAGAACCAAGAACTATCGCAAAATAATCTGACCCACTAGCAGGTGCAGCAGCTAACTTAACTGTGTTGCCAGATAAAGCAAATCCTTCTGAAGGTGTAGATGTACCGCTATTAGGTTTTTGTATAACACCATTAATACTTAAAATAATCTGCTGTGCATTACTTGGTGCGTTTGTAATAGTAAAGTCCTGTACACTTCCATTAAATGCAGGGCTAAGTGTAGATATAAAGAAGTTACCTACAGATTGTGCTTCTTCAAAAGCACCTGATGTTGAATTATATACTAATAACTTTTGAGTAGAAGTATTAAATATTAAATCCCCTGCATCATTATCACTTGTAGGGTTTGATGATACAACTCTATACCTAGATGCAAAGTCGTTTATATCATTACTAAGTTGCTCTACATCAGCTTCTTTTGCTAGTAGTTTGTGGTAGTTGTATATTTGACTTGCACCTGTAGAACTAACAAGAAGTCCTAATTCAGCAGCCATAGTTTTACCTCTAAGGCTTGCAGGGAAGTTATTAATAGTTACGTTATCAGACCCACTACCTACTGTTCTTGCATTTGTAGCAACACCACCAGAACTAACGATAAGACCATCTATGTTTGCAATACTTATAACAACACCTGATACTGGCTGTGTTGCAGGGAAGCTATCTTCATCTGCTATAACTTCTAGTCCACCAACAGGTGCTATCTGATCTGCTACAAAATCTACAACCGCACCAGAGGTAGGAAAGTGACTATCACTATTGGTAATAGTGGTTTGCTTAGACATTCCTGATACTTGGTTTAGATCAGCAGTAGAACCTGTAAAACCATCTAATTTATTTAGTTCACCTGTATTTGCTGTAACACCATCAATAACTAATTTTTCTGCATCTGTAAGAGCATTTGTATTGCTGTTTGATTCGTATAAAGTCTTAATCTCACTAGCAGTTTGATCGGCTGTAGCACTAGCTTCAATAGCGTTAAGCTTGCTGTGGTCGGCATCTGTAAAGACGTTACTATCAGAAGCAGCTTCTACTGCTGCCCTAATCTCTGCATTGGTTTGATCTGCGGTAGCACCTGCTTCTATAGCATTTAGTTTTGTATGGTCTGCATCTGTAAATACATTAGAATCTGAAGCTGATTCTACTAAGGTTCTTATCTCAGCAGCAGTTTGGTCAGCAGTTGCACTTGCTTCAATACCATTTAATTTAGTATGGTCAGCATCAGTAAATACGTTGCTATCACTAGCACTTTCAATAAGTGTTCTTATTTCTGCTGCGGTCTGGTCTGCTGTTGCTGAAGCTTCTATTGCATTTAACTTAGAATGATCTGCGTCAGTAAAGACATTACTATCACTTGCGGCTTCTACTGCTGCTCTAATTTCTGCATTTGTTTGATCTCCTGTAGCTCCTTCTTCAATGCCACCTAATTTATCAATAATCTCTTGTTGAGCAAATATAACCTGATCTGCGTTGGTATCTAAATCTGTCTCTGTAAGAACACTACCGTCTTGAAAATCTACTTTCTTTGCACTTATATCTGTATCTCTTTGAAACTTAATAGCAACACCGTTACCAGGTTCATTACCACTGGTAAATGTAATCTGAGTTGCACTAGAAAATGTATAGTGAGTTGTTATGGTTTTTAGTACACCACCTACAGTTACATCTACTTCTGCTTCTGATAGATAAGAGAAAGAGATACTAAACGGACCAGCAGTACCGTTGCCTGTGTGGTTTGTAAAAGATGCTGCGGTGTTAGTAGCCATAATTTTACTTTGTTATTTTAAGTTTACCTTAAATATAGGTTTTGTTTAATAATCATTTTATAAGTTATCAAGATTAAATTCATATCCATCGTCAAGTGCTTCAAGTTCTTTCTCATACGCTTCAAGTAAATCTGGTCTGTCTTCTTTTAACCATTTATCAATAGCTCTTTCTTCTTGTTCTTTTTCAATTTGTCTAAATCCATTTCTTAATTCTTTAATAATTTGTTCTCTATATCTTAATGATCTTTGTGAGTCCAAAGCTTCTGGACCTTGTCTTAATATTTTTAAGCGTTTTTGTGTATCTGGATCATTAATATATTCAAGATATTTTTCTTGTACAGTTACGCCATCTTCATCTCTTATTAAAGGGATGCTGTTATTAATTTTTAACCAATTTCTACTATCTAAATATATGCCACCATATAATTCATCAGGTAATTGAGGTTCTATATAACCTATTTCATCCATAAAAGAAAGTATAGGGTTGTTTTCTGATTCACTTGTTTTAAAACGATTATAATTTTTTAAACCAAAACCTACAGGGTATTGTTTAAACTTACCTGTTTTTGTATTGCGAATTGGTTCTAAATCAGCATCCCATCCAGTTACACCTTGAGATAATGCTCTTTTAAATTCTAAACCAAACTTTTTAAAATAGTTTTCTACTAATGGTATTTTTGGCTCAACATCAACAAGAGTGCCATCTTCTCTTGTTTCTTGTTTAGTAACATCACCTTTGCGAACTTTTTTATCAAATTTAGGATTTTCTAAATCATATTGTATTCCTGTAGCATCATCAAAATAGTCATAATCATTAGCTCTTTTAATTGATGAAGCAGTAGTTCTCCACATTGGTATTGGTATTTTTGTCGCACCTAAAGAATATATATCTAAATATTTTACGGTGCTTTCTGGCATCCCAAGACTTTTAGCTATATCACTAACGGAAGCTCTTCCAGAAAAAGGAGTTCTATTAATAATTTGCCTACTCATCCACCTTGCAAACCTATCTGGATTTCTAAATACATTAGTAAATTCTGTCAATCCTTTTAAAAAAGTATCATTCTGAACTGACCTCCAACCCAAAGCTATTAAAACATTAGCTGCTTCCTCTTTATCTTCTGCATCTAATTCGGCTGTTATCTCAGGCCAATCACCCATAATTTCCATCACACTTTCCCAAGGATCTAAACCTTGAAATGATAAGTAATATCTTTCTGGTTTACCATCTGGACCTATAATTTTATTACCCTCTTCATCTTTTTTTAAAAAACCAACACTACTCGGTATTTCACCTTTATCTTCTCTTACTTGTCTAGCTTTGTAATTTATAGGACCAGCACCAACTAAAACCATTTCAGCATCAGGATCATTTCTTGCTGAAGATAAAAGACCTAATCCTAATAAAAAACTTTGTCCAACAATCGCTTCTCCTAAAGCTTTAGATCTTGTATTCCAATTATCACTAAGCATCGCATCATTATATTCTTTTAATACATTTCCAAAACCTATATTAATAGGTTTTCCAGTTGTAAAATTTAATTTATTTAATAAACTACCTGGTCTTGACGCATCATATTTTGTTCCTACTAAAGAAGTTGGAAGAGTAAGAAATTTTCGTAAAACAAATTTTTTAATATTTACTGGTGTACCAACAAAAGCATTGATCCAATCCATACCAGGTTTTTTAGCAAGTTGAGCAATAGGTTTTGTTACTTTTTTAAAATAACCTTGCCCTATAGGTCTAGTAAAAGTATCTAGAATTGCTTGTTCTGCGTTTCTAGCAAACACTTCTTGTGCTAAATCAGAAACCCCTTCAATACTTTGGTTGACTAATAACTTGTCTATATCTTCCATACCTCTTCTAACAAAACTTTCAAATTGATCAGCACGCAATCCAGACTCCCAACCTTTTTCTACAAAATCAGCAAAACTTCCGCTTCTTAATATTTGTTGTTTTACTAATTCATCACCCCAACTCATAGTAAAACGACCTGGCAAGTTAACAGCAGTACCAAAAGTTTTTACTAAAGAAGATACTGTTTCATTTGTAATTGATATAGGTGCAATAGTTTTATTAAAAAAAGGTAGTTCTATTGGATCTTTTGTTATTGGTACGTTTAAATCTTTTATTGCTTGGTTTACTGTTTCTGATTTTTGACCTAAAAACGATAAGTTTTCTGGTTCGTCTTTTATTTTTTTTGCTAATTCAGTAAACGTACTACTTCTATCAACAAACTTCCTGTTAGCAGGTGCAACTAAGTTTTCATTAAGAGTCCATGCTTTCTTTGCCATTCTTACGGAATCTTTTAAAACTAATTGCTGTGAAACTAATTCTGCAATACCTCTTACTATTTGTTTTGTATTTCCTTCATCAGAAAGAGCAGCATAACTTATAGATTTCATTGGCCCTAAAAGCATATTTAAAAGACCAGAAGCTAAGTTTATTTCTTGCGTTTCTATTGCTCCAAGTAAATTATTTACATAAATTTCTTTACTCATTCTTAAACCAAAAGCCAAATCTTCTATCAAACCATCACCTGACACATCACCTTTAAGTAGTTTTGTAAGTGCATTAGGATCACCATTAATTGTTCTTAGCTTTCTACCAAAATCTAAAAGTTCATTAAGGTCTTTTGAATCTAAAGCTCTTTCAATTTGTTCTTCTGAAGGCACTAATTCTTTCATTAGTTTTTGATCTTCTTTAATTCTTTTTTGTTCTTGTATTTGACCTAAAACATTTTTATCTGTTGTTCTTTTTTTCATTTGAACAACATTGTCTAAATTAGAACCATCTTTTAAAATGCTTGGATTTTTACTTGCTAACTGCCCTACTCTTTCAGTCCTTGCTATTTCAGATCTTAGACCTTTTAGTTCTGTTATAAAGCTAGTAAATTTTCTCCAATTCTTAATAAATATTGGCTTTGCTCTTTCATACAATTCATTATTATCAGTTAATCTTGCTTGCTCTAATATTTCAAGAGATCTATTAATGTTTCTTGCTGATCTTCTCTGAACTCTTATACCCTTAAGAACATAATCAGCTAATGTTTCTTTTGTTTGATCGGCATAATTATTATATAAATAAGTAAGGTTTGCAACAGCAGTTTCATCAGTAATTTTTACAATACGACCTAACTGCATTTGATCAGTCATCACTTTTGTAGTTTTAGAATCTGTAAGATCTGATGCATTAATACCGTCATAAATTAACTGTGCATCTTTATCTGCTTCAGGTAAAACTTTACGGCTAGGAATGAGAGTACCTTTTTCTTGATCAAAGATACCTACTGGTTTTGTAGGCTGTAAATCCTTTGAAAACTTTTGTGTTGCAGGTGGTTTTGATCTGCCTACTACATCTTCTGAGATTTCTTCACCTATGTCTGACTTTGATACTTTTAATAATTCGTCAATAATATTGTCATTACCTTCATCTATAAGAGATTCAGTATTACTTCTGGCAAAAGTATCTACATCATCTAATGTGGTTTTTTGATATTGAGATAAAACATCAAGTGTTTCTTTTCTTTTTATAGGATTGTTTCTTATGTTTCTTGCTGCATCAATTAAATTATCAGCCTTTTTAATTGTTTCTTCAGAAAAAAGACCTTTCAAAGCAGATGTTGTCTCTGGTGCTGTTTTTATTAATTCAGATCCAGCACCAATAAGTTTGCCACCTACACGACCAGTTTGACCAAGTACTTCACCTGCAAGACCCATACAATATTGTTGTCTTAATTTTGCTTCTATAAAAGGAACATCTTTATCTGCTGCTGAACAATGTTCAAAAAAATCATTTCTTATAGGTTTCCATTTATTTGCAAGATCATATAAATTACTCTCGTAAGGAGAAAAAGCAACAGCATCTGCTAAATTACCTGCTGCAAAAGATCTAATGGCTAAATTATCTCTTAAAGGACTAATATTATATTTTTTACCAACACCTCTTAATAATTTATTTGATAAATTAAATCCAACAAAAGCTTTACCAAAGTTATAAGTAAGATCATACCCAAGCCTATCTTCATCACCAGGCTTTTGCAATCCAAGTGCTTCTAGGTTAATTAAATCTTCTTCTTCGTATGGATTACCTGTTATTGAAGAAAAATAACCTTTTATCTGATTGTTAGCATTATTGATCAATCCAAAAGGAACAGATACAAATCCTCTGTAAACATCACCTGCAACTCCTAAATTCTTTTGATATTCATCTTGAAATTCTTTTCTTTTATTTCTTGCATCTTGTAAGATTTTATTTCTATTGTCTCTTATTTGTTTTAGAGTTCTTTTATCTCCAAGAAATGTATTATCAAAAAAATCAACAGTTTTTGCACTGAAATCCTGTATCGCTTCATCTAAAGGTTCAAGCCCCTTAATTATAGGCTCATTTGTGTTGCTTTTATTGGATGGAGTTTGAGTCATTGTTTATTATTTTTTTTGATAAATACCTGTTTGTTGTAAGAAATCTATTGCCATTTGATATTTAGAACCTCCTGACAAAAGATTTGGTAATGCTTTATTTACAGTAGTACCATTTGAATCCGCCCAATTAGCACCTCCTTTATCAAGATTAGAAACATTACCTGTAAATATAGCTGCGTATATTTCTTTTGCACCATGACCAGGTTGAACACCTCTATCTTTTAAGAAACTTGTAACAGCTATCATCTGTTCTTCAAATGTCATATTTTCTTTTATATTGTACCTTTCAATTTCATAAGGACCAAATTGTATCAGACCTGTATATTTTTTACCTGTAGCTCTATCAGTGCTAACAACAGAAGGTCTAAATGAAGATTCTTGTGCTATAACTGCTGCCAAAGGTATTGGACTAATACCAAGTTCTTTTGCTGCTTTTACTATTGATTGAACCCTACTATCTTCGCTAAATTTAATTTCTGGTTCTTGTATATCTTGTTGTGTTGATGTATCAGCCATAGCAAGCATACTTCCATCTGAAGCACCTAATCCTGTGTTTATATCACTTACAACTTGATTTGTATTTTGATTAGCTGAGTTCTCGCTTTTAAGTTGTGGTATATCAAAAGAATCATCTTGTAATGCTTTGTTTGTAGATTGATTTTGTGTTTTTTTAGTTTCTTCTATAGGGTTTTTCTTTCTATCTGCTGCTGCAAATGGAGTTTGAAAATTAACTTTCCTCATTTCAAATTCTCCTTGAGGAAGATTTACCCCTGCTTCTTCTTCTGTAAGCACTCCAAGTTCAAATTTTAATAAATTGTCTAACTCTCTGTACATTTTTTTTACTTCCCTTAAAGTCATAGGTCTTTCGTTTTCTTCTTCAAATTCACTCATTCTTTCGTCAGCTTCATCTTGTAAAATTCTTTCATATCGCTGTAATAGTTTGGCATCTTTATTACTTAAACTTCTGCCAACAAATCTGTTTTTTCTACTTAATGCTGATTTAGCATCATCTATTATTTTTTTTTCATACTTTTCAATATCTTTTGCATAGCCTTTCATATTATTTATACGTTTTTCGAGGTCTTCAATTACAGCTTTACTAGCTGAATCTGGTGTCAAATCTAGACGTTCTATTTTATCTAACTCAAGAAAAGCACTACCTGTATCTGGCTCACCATCAACTAAGTAAAAACCTCTTCTCATATCTTTTATAAATTGATTTGCTTTTTCATTAAAAGATTGGTTGTCAGCTTGACCAAATTCGTCAATATCTGATTGAAATTCTTTTTCTGGAAAGTCTAAATTTAATTTTTCGTATTTTTTACTTTTTATTATTGGATCTGTTTCATTGCGATAATCTTCAACTCTAGTAGTGAACTCATTTTGCCTGTTTGCTTTTTGTAATTTAGTTGGTCTTAAAGTATTTTCTACTTCTTTTTCATATATTTTAGTAAAAAAGTCTGTTGTCTTTTCAAGCCATTTTGGATTATCTTTTAATGTTTTTCCAGGAGCAGATCCAGGTATAGATTTACCAAGAAAATCTACTAAAGCACTAGCTTGTCTAAAATTACCTTGAGTTATAGATAAGTCACCAATATTGACAATTCGTGCAATTAAATTTTCATTTAATTTTGTCAAATCATTTCCAGTAATACCTGCATTTTTCATGTTAGTAACTAAATTTTGAAGATTATTTTTAAGATCTGTTTCCATAGCTTCTTTGGTTTCTGGATTTTTAAATTTATATGTTTGTGCTTTTACATAAAATTTTGCAGCAGTATCAATAGTGTCTGTGCTTTCTGCTAATAATTTATTTTTGTTAAAAGTATTAAATTGTTTTCTTGCTTCTGTATCAAAATTAGTTATAGATTTTTGAAGTTGAGGTAACAAAAATGTATTTAAAATTTCTGGATCAGTATCTTCTGGAATATTTGTTACAAACGGATTTATTACACCTTGAAACCATGTTTTAAATTCTGCTGAATCAGGTGAAACTTGATTTAAAGGTACATTTGTTGTTGTTCCATCTGTATTGGTAATATCAACTCTATCATTTTTATATTTACGTTCTAAAACATTATCTATCTTGAACATTGAATTAATAAGTTTTTGTTTTGCATACGCTTTTTTACCATGCCTAGAAGCACCTATTAATTGATCAGCAGCATCTGAACCTAATTCTTTTCTGACGTTAGTAACTGTATCTCCAAAAACTCCATCTAATAAATCTTCTTGTATCGCTATATTTTGAAATTTAGTTTTTTCTTTTTCAATTCTGTCTTCTATTTTCTGTCCTATAAATTTCTGTAAAGCTGGATTTATCGACTGTAATGTTTCTGCTAATTCCATCAAATCTGTTTTTGGTAAAACAGAGGGTTCTGCTACAAAAGTATCAACAGGTCTTGCTGCTGATTGAAATGCTGTGCTTTGAAAACTAGATGTCATTGTAAGGCTGCGTAAGTGTTAAGTCCTTGTGCTGCTGTATTAAGAATAATTGATCCTAAACTAGGAATTTGATTATATGCTTGATTTATTTGACTTTGTAATTGATTACGTCTAGTGTCTCTTTGTGATTCAAGACCCCTAATATTTCTTGTGTATTGTCTTGTTGCTGATTCTAATGATTGATTTATAGATTCTCTTGCATTAGCAGCCTGTCGTTCTGCGTCAGCAGTTAACAATCTTACTGTCAAACCTGCTCGTTCACTTGCTCTTATACGACCTCTAGCTTGTAATCCTTGAATAGTTTTTGCTAATTTTTCTTGTGCTGATGAAGCTCTAGTTTCTCTTAATTGTGCTGCTGTGGCTTCTTGTTGTAAAGCAAATGATTGTTCTGCTGATTGATTAGATCTTACAGCAGATTGATATGTTTGCTCTGCTGCTTGTTGTGCTGCTGATCTCATAGCAAGACCACTAGCTAAATTAACAGCTATAGAAGCAGCAAGAACACACATTTAGGCGATCCTCAGAAATTCGTAGAATGGTTTACCCTGCATACCATAATGCTCGTGATATTGGATAAAAGTAAACCCAAGAGACTTTAACCACTTAATAGCAGAATCATTCTCTGCATATACAAAATTATATAAGACTTTGTATTTTTTCAATAGGCTTTCAACCCATTTACGACCTTTTCTTATTAGTTGTATTCTATATTTTTTATTTTCAAATAACTTAT
>VTLG01017230.1_pt1 | contig 10760 bp, 12 predicted proteins | sample 4694571 | NCBI WGS metagenome assembly VTLG01 (sample SAMN12604809, study PRJNA352737) | marine metagenome | biome: ENVO:00000447; feature: ENVO:00000209|ENVO:00000569|ENVO:01000036; material: ENVO:00002151; isolation source: viral sequences binned using virsorter ... | reverse complement strand
TCCAAGCTCTTCTAAATGTCTTTCAAAGCTGATGCCATATTTCTGCCTTACTTCATCCCTGAGATTACTGATGAAAGCACACACGAGTGGGTAGTGATTTGGGTTAGTTAGTTTAGAACCTTCAGACGGCGCGTCGGAATATCCTGCGAGTCTAGCTGCCTCTGTTTTGGTTATAGGGCTTCCTTCCACCCCATACACTATGAGTTGGGCAAACTTCATTTGTCTAGTCGTTAGTTGTTTGGCTGGTCCTGGCATAATCTTGCCATTCTATATAAAATATATTATAAGTGCAACCCGATGGTTAATGGAAAGACATTCAGACACGCATTAGATAAATTTTTTAAATCTCCTGTTTGCCAGGATGCACGAGTTCAGGTGGAGCTTCCTAATAAGGAATTATACGATATTGTTGGGGTGGACCTGCTGGAAAATAATCTTTTAGGAGATAATCAGACACACAGACTTGTACTCCGATGTCAAAAACCCATATGGAAAATGGGGAAAATCATTGGTAAATTATAAATAGGACTTGGGGTGGTTAGACCGGTCATTACTGAGCGACAACTTTGGAGAAAATTAAAAAATGAGTCTAAAAGAATTACATGGACAAGGCTGGAAAATTGGGCTTTATTCGGCACTCCTGATCTGTTGGGCTACGCTCCTAGTGGCAACTTTTTCACTGTTGAATTAAAAGCAACTCCACCAAAAAAACCCAATTTGGTACGGTTCTCCCCGCACCAAATATCCTTTCACATTAAGCACAAAAAAAATACTTTTATTCTGGTTGCTTGTACCCTGGATCAAGGGCTTGTGCGCTTGTACCCTGGCTCCAGGATCCTTGAGCTTGTAGACTCAGGCTTGAGGCTTGAGCCCTCAGCTTGTGGTCTTGCTTCCTGTTCCCGGTTCCTAGAAAAAATTTAGTGTATTTTATATTGAACTTCTTTGACATCTTTTGACCAGCATGCGCGGCAGCTGCCGCAAACGTTCCCTTGATCCGGCGCCGGGCACACGTGACCAGCGCGCGGCTTCGTCACGACTGTAGACCAGTGGTCCCAGGCCCTGCCGGGCTTCGTATCATTCTTGGCGTTGCTTAATCTTATTATTAAATTTTTCGGGATGCTTGAACCCTGAATAGGTAGGTATTGTCTCTCTTGTGTTGGCAGCCAGTGTTGTGTATCCGGCGTCGCTTCACATACTTCAAAAATATTTTTTAAATGTTGCACGCTCTGCAGGTCCCCTGAATCGTGCCATCTAAAAAATTTTTTTCCTTTAATTAAAACAGCCATGGCCTCGATCCATTGCGGATGGTCCAGACTCTCCAGCCTCCGGGTCAAGGCGTCCTTGACGTTCGGGAAGTTGTAACGGCCCTTGAATGCATAGCAGCCATAGCATGGCGTGCCCGGGATCTCGCGCAGCTTCGCGCCTGTCTTGCAGGCTCTGGCCGGCAGGTTATATGAGCCCTCAGGCATCTTGCCTGGAGCGCTCAGCCCTCCGGTTATTTTCTCTGCTTCGTATTTGTACATATCTTATAATATCCTACAGCTTGCAGCCTGTCAACCTGGTTGCTTGAACCCTGGTTCATTATGGGAGGGCCCACCCGCTTGAGAGCTTGAAACCTTGTCTTTAGGTTTCCATCCATCCGGCGGCGCGTTTTCTTTATTTAATTCTTTTATTATTTTGCTGAGTCGCATTCTTTTTGGCCGGGCGCGCCTGGCGGCGCGCTCAGCGTTTAATTGTGAGAATGTTTTGTTAATCAAGTAGCACCATGTATTGGGTCGGAAAATATTTTTTAAACCAATCTAGGCCAGCCCGGACGATGTCCCAGGCCTCAAAGCGTTCCGCACCGATGATGGTATCATAGACGCTGGCCGCATAACCTGGCACCGCTGTCTCTTCACCGGAGAATCTATTCGCAATAATAATGGACCCTTCAGTGTATACACTACAGTCGAATGGCATCGTGATTTTTTTACCGTGCCAATCAACTATTTTCTTTTTTGGTTTTTCATGTTTAATCATAATCCCACTATATCCCAGAGCCCTGGAGCTGTCAAGCTCCAACGGTGCAAACTATAAAATATTTTCCTTCTGGCTTTAATTCTTTTAAAGCTTGTAGTTTTTTTTCAGCTGCTTGTAGGCTTGAGAACTCATCATTAGCCATTGATTCTGTGTAAAATTGGCCGTGATAATTTTCTAATATGTAGTACATTTTTTTCCTTTAAATTTTTCTTATATCTTTATGATTAAATATTACAGACCGCGCACCCTTCAGGCTAATAGTTTGCTTTTTATTTTGAGTTGCAATTTTTAGCATTTTTTCCAGGATTAATATTTTATCCTTGCGGCTGTGGTATTTGTCTAAGAAGTTTGATAATTTCATAATCCCACTATATCCCAGGCCCCGGGATCCTGCAAGTAACAAAATGTTACCAAATGTTACTGGTAATATTCTGTAACAATTTGTTACTTTACTTATCTCGGAAAATCCTATATACTTGGCCGGTGGCTGGGGATGGCGGCTAATATATATTCGGGCGGGCCCACCCTGGGAGGGCCCACCCCCCTCCCAGACTCCCGGTAGCGGGAGGGTGGGAAATTTTTGTAGCTTGAGAACTTATTGCAAAAGCGCGCTGCGCGCGCTTGCGGCCTCATTATCATTTTTTATTTTTTTTTCGAATTCAACTAAAAAGAGAATTCAACTAAAAAGAGAATTCAACCTATAGTTGTGCCTAAATATCAAACAAAAATAATATTGCTAGTCCAATGAAAAATAACATTGGGTAAAATAAAATACTATCTACAACCAAAAGATCACCCAAAGTCCGAGAGCAAGGCAAAAAATATTTCCTGCCCAAACCCATTTTGGATAAGTCTTGATTATTTCTTTAATTGTGTTTCCATATATTATCATAATTTTCTTTCTCACTTTTGCCGCCTAAAGAGTTGCGTTGCAAATTCTAGGCGGTTCAAGTTTTATTCTTTTATCATCATTCAGCCTAGCCGAAATATCTTAAAGAATTATTATCCTATATATTCCCATTGACAATGCTTGTCAATAGTCTATAAATTTATTTATGTTTAATTTAACTGAAAGGATAAACAATGAGTAGATTAAGATTAAATCAAGACTTAAGAAATAAGATCAGTAGCCGTTGGCGAGTTCATGCTGAACAAGAGGAAACTGACGAGAAAGAAAAATACTTTCAAGAAAGGGAAAGTATTAAATCTGAACAAGATAGTGCGTGGGATTTAACTCACACTATTGTTAGACGACATTATACTGATGATGATGTTAAAAAAGCAAGATACCTACAAAACAAGTTTGATAATGTAGATACTATCGCAAGTGATAGTTGCTTTCATCTTGGTTACATGGGCAAAGCCGAAGAACGTGATGATGATGATAATTTTAAAATGGTTGATAAAAGAATATCACACCACTTTGATTTTAAGATTGATGGTGGCATAGGTGGTCAAGATAATGGCAGACATGACCATGATTTTGGATATGCTTATTTTCGTGATGAACTGAAAGCACAAGATAATTGCAATCCAGACATCAACATTGAAATGGCAGACAAGGAACGCAATCCACATCAAACTAAATTTCAAGACGCAAACGCAAAGTATCTTGGAACAAATGGTGGAAGTGATAATCAAACATCATACGCAAAAGAATGGAATGATGATTATAAGTTAGATTTAATTGGTCGAGAGTATTGTCGAGATAGACAACTCGATTGTTCCAAACAAGAGTTTGATCAATTAATGATATGGCAACAAGCCAAAGGAAAATTAATTCAATGTCATCATAATTGGATTAAATCTGTTTTAACTCAAATGAAATTTATTAAAGATGTTATTAAAGGATATAAATATCTTGATGAGGCATTAGAGTTTGCAAAAGAAAGTGGCTTGAACATTAATGACGCAGAAATAATTAGAACTAACTCAACTGGTCTAATTATGTACAATCCTAAAAATGCGGCTGAAATGTTAAAATCAATGAAAAACAAATCTCAATCAAGAGAACAAAAAATAGCTTTACGTAAAGCATATAATCAACAACAAACCACACAATAATTCTTTTGACAATAGACATGGGATTTAGTAATATAATCCCATGTTTAACAAAAAAGGAGAAAGTCAAATGGATAAAACAATCCTAGTTGTAGAGTGTACCAAATATACGTGGGGTAAAAGCTACACTATCAAAAAACACGCAAGCAATTTAGATAAAGCAAGTGAATATTTAGTTTCACTTAAAAATCTAAATGATAACCAAGATGTATCATATGAATTGTTCAATAGATTTGGACAGTTTGAAGTTGATAGAATAGAAAAAGTAGAGGTTGCTAATGCCAAATAAAGACGCAATCTTTTATATTAAGTATTATGCAAAAAAGCACGACTGCATAATTGAACGTAAAGCAACTCTTGATGAAAATTGTTTTGAGGGTAGACATAAAAAATTCGGCTATCCATACAAAAAGTATATTGATGTATGGGCAACTGAAGAAGTAAATAATGGTCAACCTCAATACAGAACAGCAAGTAAATCTTGGGAAATAAATCAAACCCAAACTTTAAACCAATGAGATATTGTCAAGGAACAAAGTGCCATGAATACAGAACTAAAGATCGTATTCGTGGCACGAAAGGGGCGAAGTATTATTCGACTAGAAGAAGTTCATCTTTTTATTATGGCAATAATAATTTTTGCTCGCAGAATTGTATGTATGATTGGATTAATCAACACATTGAACACGCATTAAATCATTTCGGCAGAACAACTGAACCGAAGAAAACAATGTGTGATCAAGCTTGGTATAAAGATTGTAAGTATAACTATAACAATGGAAGTAATAGTAACTATGATCATTACTTTGTTAATGATTTACTTGGTCAACGCATACTAATTACTGAACAAATGTATAATAATAAAGACTTAACAATGCCAACCAACAAAAGAATTAATAACACCGAATAACTTATCCCAATAAGTTAAACAGGCAAGGCGCTGAAATGCGCCTTGTTCTAATTGCGTGTCAAGCTAAATCTTATAATCTCCCATGTTATTATTGCATACCCACTATATATGGTGTGTTGCAACACTGTTGCAACACTGTTGCAAAAATGTCATCGCCCCTTCGGGGCGGGCCCACCCACACTCTCCCCACCCCACCCAGAATCCCGGGCCCGGGCGGGCCCGGGATTCTTATAGAGGTACCAGGCTGCGGGGCGAATTGCTCGGGAACTAACGGGCCCACCCTCCCTTTAAAGAAAATAGGGGTCCCAACTTTACCCTTTATTGCTTAATTCAGACTCTCATGGTAATACTTTTATAAACGATGATCCCGATAACTGATGACATAAATTTTATAAAAAAATTACCATTAGATGAGCAAAAGGAGTATTTAAAGGCTTATTTAAAGGCGGATCAATTAAAACTCAAAAAGAGAGTCACAGATGACTTTTTGGAATTTATTAAATACATTTGGCCTGAGTTTATAGGGGGTTATCATCATAAAATTATTTCTGAAAAATTTAATAAGATCGCCCGTGGTGAAAGTAAGCGATTAATCGTGAATATGCCACCTAGGCATACGAAATCTGAATTTGCATCTAACTACCTACCCGCTTGGATGATTGGAAAGAATCCAAAATTAAAAATTATTCAAGCAACCCACACGGCAGAACTTGCCGTGCGTTTTGGAAGAAAAGCCAAACACGTTATCGATTCCCATGAATATCAAGAAATTTTTGAGACTTCGCTGCAAGAAGACAGTAAGGCAGCGGGTCGCTGGGAAACAGCGCAAGGAGGTGAGTACTTTGCAGTAGGGGTAGGAGGTGCCATGACTGGAAGAGGTGCTGACTTATTAATCATCGATGATCCACACAAGGAAAAGGATCTATTAAGCAGGGACTCCTTCGAAAAAGCTTATGAGTGGTATACCTCTGGACCCCGTCAACGTTTACAACCAGGCGGCCGGATCGTTTTAGTTATGACCAGATGGTCAACGAACGATCTTACGGGTCAATTAATGAAGGCTCAGGGAGATGTTAAGGGTGATCAGTGGGATCTTGTTGAATTTCCTGCAATCATGCCGAATGATAAACCTGTTTGGCCTGAATATTGGAATAGAGAGGAATTAGATGGAGTGAAGGCTTCTATTAGTGTTGGAAAATGGAATGCGCAATATATGCAAACTCCAACTGCTGAAGAAGGAGCCATTATTAAAAGGGAATGGTGGAAAGATTGGAAACATGACAAACCACCAAAGTGCGATTTTATTATTCAGTCCTATGATACAGCTTTTTTGAAAAAGGAAACGGCTGACTATTCAGCGATTACGACTTGGGGTATTTTCACGAGAGAAGGTCATGGTCAAAATGCAATTTTACTGGATGCCTTTAGGGGCCGGTACGAGTTCCCTGAACTTCGACGCGTGGCTCATCAAGAGTACTTAGACTGGAACCCGGATATTGTTTTGATCGAGGCCAAGGCTTCAGGGATTCCTTTGATCCACGAGCTTCGACAAATTGATATACCAGTTCAGGACTATACACCTTCAAAAGGAAATGATAAGCATGTAAGAATGAATTCGATTGCCCATCTTTTTGAGATGGGAAGAGTATGGGCGCCGAAACATAAAACATTTGCTCAAGAGGTTATTGAGGAATGCGCAGCATTCCCGCATGGCGATCATGATGACTATGTGGACTCGATGACTCAAGCAATTATGCGTTTAAGAAAAGGTTATTTTATAACGCACCCTGAAGATTATAAGGACGTACAAATAGATAGACACGGAGCAGCTTATTATGGCTAGAAGATTTACAATAGAAATATTAATGAATTTGGCAAAAGGTATTGGAGCCAATCCTCAAAAATTTATGGGGACACGATCCAATATTACTTTTTTAGGAAAAGGCCCAACTAAGAATCCCTTGTTCCAGGGCCCTGTTCCCGGACTCGAGGGCGCAAGTGAAGCGCAGCTGGGATCGAAGGACGCCATCATCGGCGCCGTCGAAGATGCCATGGGTTTCGCTTCAGCAAACAAATTAAACGACATTCAAATTCAGGCGTTAGGCCTGAACATGGAAAATATTTTAAAAGTTTATCGTCCACCGGTTTTACCAACAGCAAGCGTCACGGACATTGCTCCGGGGATCGAGGGCCTGAGAAGATTTCCAAAAGAAACTCATAAATTTATGGGCCGACCGCTGAAGGACAAGGACTTTTCTGAAATTGATCGAATGGTCATGGAAGGAAAAATCCCTGATGCCCGAGGCCGGACTTGGAATTTCAAGGCTCCGGAAACAGGGCCCGAGCGTTATAATAAACTGACCGGATTAGATAAGAACAGACCCTTTCTAGGCTGGACACCTAAAGTGGTTCCGGAAACAGGGCCTAAGAAGATTCCTCTATTTAAGCGTCCTGCGATGCAGGAAGCTTTGGTACATTTTCAAAGTATGGGAACCTTAGGAGAAAAAGGAGTCCCTAGTTTTGATAACTTGCTAGCCATGAATATGCAATATTCAAATAAACAGATTTTTGAGGTATTGAAAAAATATGGCTGGAAACCTAAAATTGTCCCAAAAGCCGAAGGCGGTCTAGCCGGGATACTGGCGGTATAATGTCACTTTTTAATTTAGCAGCTAGAGCCGGGATTCCGGCAGCCCGAAGCGCGTTGCGTTTTCTATCCAAACTTAAGAAACCTAAAGGGGTTACGCTTTATCGAGGAACAGATGCGAAGAACTGGTTATCCAAAGCAGAAACGGCAAAGATGTATAATCCTAGCAAGATTCCTAGCAAGTTCGATTTTAATGATCCTGAATTAAGAAAGTTGGCGATGGGAAGATGGTTTAGTCCTTTTCCAAGTACCGCTTCTCGTTATGCCGGTAATCCACGTTTCTTATCTATGTTCAAAAATCCAAAAGACGTTTTCAGCTGGGGCGGTGGTTATCGGCCCGGAGTAGTTAAAAAATTAACCTTAAGCGCTAAGGAAGCGAAAGTTGCTAACAGATTAGCGAATCGACTCCATGCTGGGGAAAAACTTGGCCCTGAGCATATGATTGATTATATGTATGTGGTTCCTAAAAGAGCTTTACCCAGAGTAGAGACAGATGCAATAAGAACCGCGGTTGCTAATCTTAAACGAATGATGGGAATGAAGCATGGCGGTCTCGCAAGGATCTTGGAGGTATAATGGTTTGGAGTGATAAATATAATCTTCTTGACGGAAAAACAATTACTCGAGCTTATGTTTTAGAACGATTAAAAAAAGGATATTTAACAAAAGACATTACTCGGGAATGGGCTAAAGATAATAACATTAATATTTTTGGGGGAACGAAAGAAGAGGTCCCGCGAGCGAGACGAGTTATTAATGCAGCCGTTAATCGTTTTATTTATGGTTCTTCACGTAGGCCCCATACTTTAGTAACCGGAGAAGTTACGAGTTATGCAGGAAGACCTCCGGACAAAGAATTAATTGATTTATTAAAAAGAAATAAAAAGAATATTTTGCCCGCTACTGTTTTAAAACAATTCAATAAATTCATTAGCGATAATAAAGCCAAATATGTCGGTAAAAAAGGAGGAACAGAAAACCTCTACGCTGATGCTGTTAAATGGTTCAAGAAAAATAATCCTGCAGCCATTATGAGTTATGGAGAAGCTGGCTTTGGGGGTAAAGGAACTCTACTTCGACCCGGTCAAGAAATCATTATGATTAAAGGTGGCGAAGGAGCCACGGTTGCAAGTTTAGAAAGGGGAAGAGAGTCAATTAGGGAATTAGTTTCGCCTGCTAAAAAAATGAGAAGTGCCTCGGGCTATACTCGTATTAAAGAAGCTTGGACCAAGGCCGCGAAGTCTTTAGGCATGACTTATAACGAATATCAAAACATGATTTCGAAGAATATGACTTATCCTCTTAAGAGATTATTTCCTCAACTCATTGGTACCCAATATGCGGCAGGTCCTGAACATATGTATGGATTACGACAAGCCATTTCTACTGGATTACTATCAGAAATAAGAAAAGCAGCTAAAGCCGTGGTTCCTGCTCCCAAAGCCTTTAACAGTTTGATCAAAGGTCCACAGCTCGATCTTCAAGTAACAGGATTGTTGGACAATGCATTTAATACTAATGATTTAGCAAAACGAAGAGACATTATAAAAACGGTTAATGAAAAAATAGCAAAATTTAAAAGCGAGTATCCAGGAACGTATCCAAAATATGTCGTAGACAAAGTAGGAAATATTAAAGACGTAAATATCAAAAATATTAATATGGTTAAGAGACCGGTTATTACTCAAGCAAGAGAATATATTGATTACCTTAATAAGACTCCAGGATTTAAAGAGTCTAAAGAATTTGCACGTTTACCTGAAACCACTCAAACTATTTTTCAAAGTCGGGTAGATAAATCACCTCAGTTTTATAATCAGTTAAGGCGACTAGTACTAAGCTCAGCTAAAACTGGAAGTCTTGTATGTAGTATTCCTTCGGTTGTAGGTACAAAGGCTGGTGGTGGTAGGATTGGTTATGCTGCAGGCACTAATTGCGCAACTCAGATGGAAGTTGCTTTTAATAAGAACCCCGTGAAAGTTACTCAGGAGATATCTGCATTACCGGCAAACAAAACTATTAACTCACTTAAAACCGCTGCTGGTGGATTTTTAAAAACATTGGGTAGAGGCGGAGCGAAAGTTGCGCCCTATGCAGCACTTGCTGCAGTAGGTGCAGTTGCAGAACCGTTAGTGAAACAATTTGTAGCGGATGATCCTAATACTTATTTAACAAACGAAAATCAACAAAAAGGAATGCTTCTTTCATTACTTGAAAGAGAACCTCCAAAAGTTGATGAAGAAATTTTAAAATGGCAAAATCCAGCATTGGCAGGAGCGACCGCAGCAGGCGCGATCCCTGGTGCCGGGGCCGTGTATAAAGCACGAAGAAGCGGAGTGCCTCTTGATAAATCCATTGGCCCGCTAAAAGAAGTTGGTAAAACTAGAGCCGCTCTAGGTATCAGTGGTGTGTTAGGAAAAGCTTTAGGAGCAACGTTTTCTCCACTGGCTGTAGCAGCTACTTTACCTATAAGTGTAGCAGCTCAAAGATCAGGTGGAACCGATTATGGCGACATTGCGACCGATCCTATGAATTGGATAGGACCTGCATTCGCGAGTTCAGGAGCTGAAATAGCCTCCAAAGGAATTAAGAATCCAATGTTGTTAAGAGCATTAAGAATGGGAATGAGTTCCAGGGCTTTAATGTTAGGTTCCAGATTTTTAGGATTACCAGGTCTAGCTTTGACAGCAGGAATGTGGGGCTATGATAAATGGAAAGGTAAAGTTGATAAAGATGAGGAATTCAGATTGAGAAGATACCGGGACGATGAAGAAGATTAAAAGATTGACTTTAACAATTCCTCCTTTAAGAGGACCGTGTCCACAAGGGTTGAATGTACCTTTAAAACAAGTTAAAACTGTGTTAAAATCGGAGAATATCAATGGCAGACAAAGACAACATCGACAAGGCTCTACCGAATGTAGACCAAGAAGTCGTATTACCTAAAGAAGAGACCATTATAACGGAAGATAAAGTTTCAGAAGTAGATCCTGAAAGTGCTGAAGTTATTATGGATGAAGAAGGCGGAGCGGAAATTAATTTTGATCCCATGGCCCAACAACAGGCGGGTGGAGATCATAACGCTAATTTAGCTGAATTACTGCCCGATAATATTTTAGGTCG
>VTLG01010278.1_pt1 | contig 10762 bp, 16 predicted proteins | sample 4694571 | NCBI WGS metagenome assembly VTLG01 (sample SAMN12604809, study PRJNA352737) | marine metagenome | biome: ENVO:00000447; feature: ENVO:00000209|ENVO:00000569|ENVO:01000036; material: ENVO:00002151; isolation source: viral sequences binned using virsorter ... | reverse complement strand
TTTTGGTTTTTCTTTTGGCAAAATAAATTCCTCTTTTATCGGTTGACAATTAATAGTAAATGATGGTCTTAAATCTTTTTCTTTTGGATCTAAATTGTTTATTATAAATAAAGATTTTTCTAAACCTTGTTGTAAGCAATCAGTATAATTATCGTGTTTGTCAGGTGTAGTACCTGGTGGAAGGCATTGACCATTTATAATAAAACATAATTGTAAAATTAAGACCCATTTCATTTTTTGCGTAAACCACCAATATTTAACCCTAGATTTTTTAAAGCTCTTTCACCATACCAAAAACCAAGTGATATGACGTTAAGTTGGTACAACATTTTGAAAGTACCATCGTTTATTTTATCAGGATTTAAAAATCCATAGATAAATAAACCAGCTAATACATAAGTTAATATTGGTCTTACGCTGGATCTTAGTATTAAAATAAATTTTGGTATTTGATCGGCTGATCCTTCATAAGCTACAACAAAATCTCTAAATACTTTTTCTTTTTGAAATTCTGCATTTTGTAATTCTTTAGTTATAAGTAATTTTGCTTTTGCTTGTTCTTTAGGATCAGGTAAAGCTTTGTCAATTACTTTTGAAACTACTGGTATTAACGATGAAACTATATTAAGCATTATCCATATCCAAATATTCCTGGCTGTAAACCGACCATATCTCGTCTGTCCAGGTGTATAAATGTTTTTGCTACACCAACAGACCAGCCAAGGTCTAAAGCACATTTAATTAATTCTAAATTATAGCCAGCTCCTTGACTCTTAACATCGACAGCTAAACCACCTTTTTGATTTTCTCTAATAGGTTTATCGTAAATATGTAAAGATCTTGGGTGACCACCTATTTTTTTATTATGTTCTAAAGATCTACAAGCTGAAGTTATACTCATTGGCTTGTTTAGAACAATTCTAAGTTTGATTAATTCATCTAAAAAATTACCATGAAACGCGTATATTCCGCTAGATCTACAAGCTAATTCATTAAAAGAAAATAATTTTACACCTTCGGGTGAATATACATCTTCAGGATTTAATTTATTTACAATTTTCATAGATAAGGTTTTAATTTAAAATATCCTATTGTTGTTACTATCAATGTTCCGACCCATACTAATAACTTTAAACCACCAACACCTTTATTAGACAATATTGATAATTTTTCTATGCTATCGCTATTCTTTTTTATATGAGTTTCAACACGTTCTAAACTTAACATAATAGCTCTATGTTTTTCTGTATTGACCGCTTCTTGTTTAGCAACATTTATTTCTAATTCTCTTAATCTTGCTTCTATTTGTGCAGTATCGATAGCCATATTATCCTCTAATTAACCAGGTTATCGTATTTGCTAAAGCACCTATTAAATATATAATTTCCATTTTAAGCCTTGCATTTTTACCATGTTCAAGCGTTTTATCTCTTTTGCAATCATAGATCCATAAACCAGTTGATACGCTTGCTAAAAACCAACCGAACCATTGGATCTTTGTAATAGCTGTCATAAAGATAATTAATGACATTATCATTAAGACTAAAGCTAAATTTCTGTAATGTTTCTCAAACTCGTCCTTGACCACGATAACGCTTACCTTTTCCCAAACGCTTATCATTTTTAGATAAGCGTTTTTTGTGACGACCTTTGCGTTTGATACGTACTTTAACATAATCAACCTTTACACCAAATTTACTTTTTTTTGCCACTTTCCAAACAATATTGATTAATTAAGATATTGGTCAATCTTTAAATATTACCTACATCTTACTTATAGAAATAATTTTTTTATCTTTTACGATCGCCTTAACCTTAGCACATTGATAAGTAGCATTTGAATTACGCTCGCCTTCTCTTTTTAATTTTATACAAGTTGAGATCTTTTGATCCTGGACGTAATAATGTTCAACTAATTTTTGTGGTTCACCGACAAACATTAAAAGAGCTAGTACAATTGTTTCCATCAATTCCCCCCGTTTAAACTTCTTGTTAAATTTTTTAAATATTCAATATCTTTTATAGCTTTATCTAATTGTTTTTCTAAATGTTCTAGTGTGACCTGAGTATGTAAATTTTCCTCTAACAACTCTTGATGTTTTTCTATTTGCAAACTATTTGACTCGATAAGCATATAGATTTCAAGATTCTTAGGCGTTTGTTCAGCTTTACCTAATAGATCACTTTTCATAATCGTATCTTGCGTTTCCAGGCTAGATATTCGATTTTCTAATTGGCTAAAGCCATATACACTTGAAACTATAAGAGATACAATTACAACAAAGTTGGCTATTGGGATATTGAGTCTAGTTTTATCGCTTACATCAAGACGATCTTTTGCCATTTAAAATTACTCTTTAGGATTTTTTGCTTTTATTTGATTTATTCTGTCAATTTCAGCTTGTAAGCCATTTTCTATAATATTTTCTATTTGTTGTTCTAAAGAACCATAAAGGTTTTTTCTTGTTGCAATAACTTCATTATTTCTTTCCATTTTATCTGCATCACTTTCTAATGCTGAAAGTTGTTTTTTAGTTGGTTTTTTTATATCTAAATTCCATTCTTTAATATATGCACCATTACCATCATCTTGAAGAATTACATCATTAGTAAAATCTAAATCAAAGACACCATTTGCTTCGCAGTAAAGTTTTATTTTATTTGATAAATTTTTCATAAAATTCCTTTATTAACTTATTAGTTTAAATGCAAAAAATCTACAATCTACGCCAGACAAAAGGTCTTTTGAACTTCCTGTATTTTGATAAGCATAAATTTCATAATAGTCATCACTATCAGCTAAATCGATTGCTGAGACAGCGACACTTTCATAATTTTCATGTCGTATATTTGCCGCTTGTATGTTGCTTCCATTTTTATAAATTCTTATTGATAAAAGATCTGCATCTTGGTGCATATTCATTCTTATTTGACCATGAATAAAATAATACCCAGCTATTGCTGGTGTAAATCTATAGTTAGTTGTGTGATCGTAAACATTTGACGGATCATAAGTTTCTACATCAAAATTAATTTTTTGATAAGTTGCATTTGCTAAACTAAAACTTGAACTAATAGATGCTTGGAACAAAGGTGTGTTAGCCCCACCAGCATCAGCAAATTCAAGCTGTCCAATAGCCGTAGATCCACTTCCAGTTATACTTTTTACTTTCATAAACTTATCTTGCGCGATCTGATTATCAGGCATAATAATTGTGTACGATTGCGAGCTACTATGAGACGGACTTTTAAGTTTTATTCCATGTGAATTTTGCTCGCAGTTTAATTGGATATATCCGTCTGTTTGACCTGAAGTACCTTTAGCTTCTAAAGATGGAGCTGAAGTTGTCGATATTAAATTTATTTTATCAATTGTTACAGCGTCATTATTTATTTTATCAGTAGTTACAGCATTGTTTTGAATTTTTGCTTCTATAACTGAGTTTGCTTTTAATTTAGCTGAGTCGATTGTATCATCGGACGGGACTCCAATTGAAAGAGTATCACCAAGAACTAAAATGAAGTCAATAGAGTCACCCGTTTGTAGATTACTGGCAAAAGTAATTTGAGATCCTGAGATTGTAAAACTAGATCCTGGATTTTGTATAATTGAATTTAAACTACAAATGACGTGATTCGCGCTTTGTGGCGCGAACGCTACACCACCTTTTAATAAGTTATAAGTTGCTTGTCCGTTGACAGCACTTATACTATCCATCTTAGCGTAGTTTCCAATTGTCGGTTCTTTTCCAATATAAAAAGTCATAATTAAAAAGTTAAAGCCACTCCAGTTATATTAGCGGTTTTTACTCCATCGCTTTGATTTGCAAAATTAATTTGATAAGTGCAAGCCGTTCCAGGTGTAACGCTGACATCTGAAATTTTTGCACATTTAACACCGCTTGCAAAATCAGGTAAAGCTTCAAGTGTTGCTGTTGTAAAATTTGATCCTGAGTCTGCGCTTAGCTTCATAACAAGATCAGTATTTAAAACATTAGTACCCGTTTCTTCGTAAGTTATAACAGCTCCCATTTTTGAAACTGAAGATGGAGCTGTAACGTCAACGCCTTCAAATGAGCCAGTTGCTGAAGTTGTTAATGCTCTTGTTGTCCCAGTTAAAGCAAGACTATCATAAAAAATACTATTGTTGCCAGTATGATACGTTCTTATAGTGAAAACATCATAAAAATTAGTATTTGAAAATGAACCAGTATAAGTCGAACCATTTGATATTGAACCACTTCGCATTGTCGCTAAAAATGTTCCAGCGTAACTTCCTGTTGCTGAATTAGAACCATGTAGTTGAGTGTCGCCATGACTACCCGAACCATTACGCCATCTAAAAGAAAATGATGTTGGTTTAAATGATTTATTGGCTTGCATACCAATATTGAAGTGCATAATTCTATTACCGCCTGATCCCGATGTGTCATTATTATTTAAAGTAAATACTTGGTCGGAAGAATTAGCAGTAAATAATGCAGTTACCATATCGTCTAATTCGCTATCATCTATGGTGTCATCTGAAGAAATATCTGTATATGAACCATTGAAAGTAGCATTTGTGGACGCAGTTGGATTATAAAAATCTGAAACACCTGAAGAATTTTTTCTAACAGAAATTTTGTTTACATTATTCCAATCAAACCAAGATTGATAATTACTAGCATTAATAGTCACACTATCGGTATCTGATTGAGAAACAGACGATACAAACTCGCTATCATTTCTTTGTGTATTTGTTAAATTTTGAATACCCGTAGAATCTTGAAATACATCGTAACTTAAATTTTGTGTATTTGATGTAGCCAGGTTTTGATTTGCAAAAACTCTAAGACCTAATCTTGCCAAACTAACTTTTGTGTTTGGATCAGATCCAACTCCGCTTGGTAGCTCCGTAACATTTGTTAATGAGTTGTTATTTAATTTAAGAATTGCCATCGAAGTTAAACTCCGATCAGTATGTCTGCTTCTTCTTCAGTAAGCTTTTCACCAGCTATTAATTTTGCTTTTGCACTAGCTTTTAAATCTGCTTTTGCTTTTTTGTCTATAGCTTCTTGTTCTTTTTGAGCTTTTCTATCTTGTTCTCTTTTTTTTGCTTCAGCAATTTCTTCAGCAGTCATATCAATTAATTTATCATTTATTTGTTTTTTCATATTAATACTTTTTATTTAATTCCATAAATTTTAAATGTTCCTGATGTGATATTTCCTGATGTTGGGTAGAAAGCAAAACCACTTAAAGCGGCTGTATTTCTGACCGTTCCAACACCATGTTGCCTCATTAATACATGACCACTTGTACTACCACTTAAAGAAGTTGTAAATTCCACTTGTTTATAATGTGTAGTGTTTAAAGGGTCGTGTATAATAACTCTAAACCAAGATGGCATATTTGCTAAATGGTCATCTCCCCCTAATTGAAAATAATTTGATGGTGAGTCTGTATCTTGTGAACCAGAATTGTGTCCACCATCTTGAACAGATGGCGTTGTGTCTGTGTACCAGTAGTTGGACGTGCTAATATATTCATTTCCAGATACTTCTGCACCACCTCTATATACTCTAAAATAATAATCTTTGCTGGCACTCCCTATTACATTATCTGCATGGATTTCGTATCTTTGATAGTCAGAAGTAAAATATCCATCTACAGCAAGTGAAGCACTTGACGAAGCGTTTACTTCTCCAAGTTTTACAAAGTCAGACGTAACGGCTGGTTCAGTAAAAAATTCTAAAGCATTACCGCTTGAATTTATTCTTAGTTTTTGTGACGCTGTGCCAAAAGCTGTTGCAGTAACAACGCCTGAGCTGTTAGTTGATAAAATTTTATTGTTACCAAGATCAGCAACTTTTAATGTATGTCCAGTAGGCACTTCAATAGAAGTACCTGATTGTCCTTCAATTTGATCTACTTTTAATTTACTTGCCATAATTCTTTTATCCTTTTTTTAATTTATTGGTCAACTCATATTATTGTAAGATCACCACCCGATATTGTAACAACCGCATTATTAGATATTATTAATTCACCAGCCAAAAAATGATTTTTTGTTGCCTGGATTGTGATTGTTGTATCAGTAGTTATTTCTTTGTAATTTTTATAGCTGTCGCCTATCGTATCGACAGATCCACCTAAAGATATTGATGGATCTAAGTCACTTGAAGTTAAAGGCACATTTGTTGGTACTCGTCCTATATACATTATGATACGTCCGTTAATAATTGTAGAACAACAGCCAGGTTACCTGAGCTGTTATCTGATTGAGCTTGAATTTTATCTGAAGTTTGTAAAACTATTTTTGGAATTTTTATTGTAGATCCACTTGGTAAAGGAATTTCTTTTAAAATGAAAAATCCAGCCGTTGTTGAATTATCATATTTTTTTAATGATACATTTATAGCTGATGATCCAGTATTTGACATTGTTCCTTCAATTACTAAAGATTTATTTGTAGCAGTAAAAATATCTGTTAATGAATTGTTTGCTATTGTTACGTTTGCGTCTGAAAAATTATTTGCCATTATCCACCTAAAGCTATTGCAAATGGTAAAGCGTTCGGATCAGATTCACTTATCGAAGCTGATATTTGTACACCACTTGGAATTGATACAACACCTGAGCTAGTATCAATTTCGGCAAGCGTACTAAACGAAGTACCATCGTAATTATATTTTAAAATTATTTTGCCACTTGTTCCAGTATCAACAAAAACTTGACCTTGCGCTGTTGACGTTGGAGCTGTTGCACCTGAATTTCCACTTTGAATTGCTGACAAAACGTCATTAATATCAGCACGCGTTTGTGGAAATCCTTGATTAATTATATTGTAATCGTGTTGCGCCATATATTTATTTTAATATCCTATCCTTTGTTTATTAGTATTGTCAGGCACTTGGTCAAGATCTAAAAACCATGAACGATATAGTCTATCGTGCCTGATTTTCCCGCACCTGAGCTATTTAAGAGCTGTATATCGAAACCGCTTGTCGTTTTGTTACTTATCAAAAATGTATCGCCAGGATCTTGATTTTCAACCGAAACACCTAAAGATGGTAAACTTACAAAATTTTGAGAGTAAGTTATTGTCTGAGCTGAAGATCCAATAGATATATTATTTTCAAATAATGTTTTATCAGGTACATCAATATTAACTTTCAATCCAAATACTATTGGTGTTGCACTATTATTTAATGAATTTAGAACCAATCTAAATTTAAAATATCTAGCTGTAAAATCACCAACTACAAAATTTTGAAAGCTTGAAAAAGAAACATTGTCGTTACTTTGAGATATTTGCAATTGTGTCGAAACATTGTCAGGCGCGTTACCATCAAATAAACCTACTTTAGAATCTACATTTCCTAGTGTAAAATCAAATATTTCGTCACGATCTAAAGATGTTTGCTGTATTTCTGCCGTAATTCGTGATGTCAATATTCCAGTAGTATCTATAACCTGGTCGAAGTCATAAGTACCAGTTGATTTTGTATTATTATTTTGTCCGCCCGAATCGAAACGTGCGTCCAAAATAGAATCAAAGTCACCAGTATTAGAGTCGAATAAAGATACACCACCTAAGACTAAAGTATTTTTATTTAAAGTTTCGTTTAATGTTTCTATAACATCTGATTTAGCTCCATCAAAAGCTGGATCTTGTTGATTTGTTACAATGTTATTTAATGTGGTATCAACACTAGCAACGCTTGTTGATATGATGGTTGCATTTACGGAGCTATTACCCGTTAGATCAAAAGCTTTAATTAAATACGAACCCGATTGCGCTGGAACGCTTACTGAAGTTGCGGGTTTTGAAACTTGATTTACTAATATTGTTGAACCTGACCAGGTTGCGCCAGTTAAACTAGAATTAAATTTTATTTGATAATAACTTAGATCTAAATTAGATACAGCTTGCCAATTTAAAAAAGCTGTTGATCCTACAATATTTATTGAAAAATTTTGAACATCATCGGGTATATCAAGCTGTCCCGTTATTGTATGTTGTCCAGTTACAAAAGCGGAGCTAACTCGATTAGAGTTGATCGCTTTTATTCGTACGTCATAAGTAGATCCATCTAATAAACCAGGTATTTCAAATTTTGGATTAGCTCCAATACCAGCCGTTATATAAGTTGATGATGTTGTTAGTTTGTATTGACACTCATAAACATCAACAAAAAAATCTAAAGAAGGATCAGCTTCAACATTTAAAATTGTAATAACAGATCCACCACTTCCAACTCTTAATTCGTCCGATGTTCTTAAATTAGTTGGAGCTAAAACAGAATAAGGATCAGGCAAGTTTGTATCAACGATTTCAGGATCACCAGCTTTGGGCGTCCAAACATAATGATTATCTTGATATTCAATTAAATTTAACTGAATAGAAAAATCAGCTAATAACCCTATTGCTAAAACTCTAAATGGCTTTGCACTAAAACCAACTGAGCTGTGAGTTATATTTACAATATCCCCTATTTCTAAATTAGAAGCTTCAGCAGTACATCTTATTGAAACCTTTAAAGCATTCCTGGATCTTCGTAATATGATTTCCGCAAGCTCCTCAGCCTGATAACTTGATGTAATTGTATTAAATGTAAATAATCCTTGTAATAATTTTCCATCTGCCGTCAACATCGTTTGGTGTTGATCTGCGCTTGGCAAACTACTATCATCTACGGGCGGAAATTGAGCTTGATCTGATTCAAACTCATTTGAAGGATTGATATAGTTTACAACAACACGATTAAATTTTTGATTTAAGTTTTCTGATCTAACTTTAATACCATCTAATATTTCATCTTCAGTTAAAGTTAATGAAGCAGTACCATAAGTTTCGATTATTAATTTATACTTACCCTGAGTATAGGGTAAGATCCCTCGACAACCTCTTAATAATTCTCTTACATTATCTAAAATTTTTTGATCTGAAGGTAAAACAGCGTTTGTATCAAAAACATTTATTGTTGATGGCGCGCCTGAATATGGCGTTACCTGAGTTTCACACTCATTGGCACTTGTTTTAAAAGAAGCAAAATCAGTTTCAAATTGTGTATCTGCTAAACCTTTTCCGTATCTTGAATTTCTTAAATAATCCAAGATACATAATGCGGGATTTGTTGAATATGCAGTTGTATTATTTCTTGGATCAAATATTTTTCTACCTTGTATTGTCGCCTGGACTCTTGGTAATCCTGAATAATAATCTTGATTCCAGGAAAATTTTAAAGCTAAATAAGATACACCTCTTAATCTATGATTAGATGTCCAGTTGGATTGTGGCGTTATTAATGATGACGCAACCTGGTCGTCTGTGCCGTTAAAAGCCTGGACTTGTATTGTATTTGAAAAACGGCTGTCATTACTTGTATATGTCGTTCCATGTGCAAGTAAAGTAGGCGCGGACGCTAAAGTAACAACCTTGTCATCAATAACTAATTCTTTTACTCCATTAATTTCACCTTCACATAAAGTCATTACTACAAATAAATTTTCGTTTGTACTCCCCGAAGTTTCTACGAATACGAACGTCCCACCGATCCGTCTTTCCCCATAAACTATTGGTATCGGTTCATTATTACTGACTTTATTTAATTTTACACCCTGAGCTACATCTGTTTCGTCAAATTCAGGTATGTCAGGTGTTGGATCTATCCATGATATAAAATTAGAAAATACATCACCGACAAAATCAAATACGTCATCTATTAGATCTGAAATTGGATTACTTCCGCCCATTTTTCTTTAACCTATATCCACACAATTCATAATTATTTATTTTTTCTAAGAACGTCTTATATCGTTCTACATAGAATTTATTAATTTGTCCTCGTTGGTCAACGTGCCAAACATCTGATTCGATCCATTGTACATTACGATCTTCCAACCATTTTTCTGAAGCTGTTAATAATTTCTTTGCGTTTCTAAAATTTCTGTATTTTTTTCTAATAAAGAACCAAGAAATAGATCCATAGTTTACATTACGCCAAAATGGACGATTAATTTTAACAATTGTACCACCTATTATAGTTGGAAATGGTGTTAAATTTGGTGTTGTTAATAACACCAAATTATAAGTTGGATTTTTTACAAATGATTTTAAATTTTTAAATATTAATTCTTTATCACCTTTTTGATTTGTTTCATCTAATTGTTCATCAATTATTCCAACCAAAAATTCTATATCAGACTCTTTACAAAATTTTATGCTCGTCCCCATCTGATCTCTCTAACCGTTACCCCAGCATATTGAAAACCACGATCACCTGAAAAAAATCTTTGTTGTGATGTTTCATTTGTAGATCTTCCAAGTGTTAAATCAAAATCAGCAAAATTAGACGCGCAAGTTAAATTGATAATACTTTGATTAGTATTTTCATCGATATTAAATTCTTTTATTCTGCCATCAAATAATAAATATGTTCCATCAATTAATGAATTATTTGAATCTAATAAACCTAAATGTATTTTTACTTGTTTTTGTAAAATGTTTTCTGACAATATAACTCTAGTATAACTTTGATCTACGGCTGATAAATTTATGTTCATACTATTTTGTGTGATTTCTGCATTTTCATTGACATTAGATATATTTAAAAAGAAACCATTTTTAGTATATGTTTGACTATCATAAGTAATATCAAAACTTGCTGTTGTAAAATAAATAGGTGTAGAAAAATCTATAAATACAAAATAAACTGGTTTTAGATCTTTTGTTTGTAAAGCTGTAACAAAGTTTGTATGTAAATTCCTAGACATT
>VTLG01005148.1_pt1 | contig 10763 bp, 16 predicted proteins | sample 4694571 | NCBI WGS metagenome assembly VTLG01 (sample SAMN12604809, study PRJNA352737) | marine metagenome | biome: ENVO:00000447; feature: ENVO:00000209|ENVO:00000569|ENVO:01000036; material: ENVO:00002151; isolation source: viral sequences binned using virsorter ... | reverse complement strand
TGATGTATTAACAAAAGCAGATGAACAGAATTTTAAACTGGATCAGGATAATTTTTTTACAACAGGATCTATTTGTCTACAATCAGATAATGGCAAATGGTGGCAAATTACAGTTAGTGATGCAGGTGTTTTAGGAACATCAGAATTACTTTCAAGTGGACCAAATCAGAGATTGGATGCAGATGGAAGACCATCAATTGCATCTGTAAATCCATACTATACACCATAAGAGGACACATGCCAATACAAAATATACTTGATCAGGCAACAAATATACTAAGTGGAAAATCTAAAGACTTAGAAAGTACCACAACAGGAACAACTGGTTCAGCAGCAGGTGAGGCTGCAGGACAGTGGGGGTTGGATCAGTATAAGGGTATGATGGACCCAACTGCATATACTGGCAATGTTCCTGGTTCACAGGGTTATAATCCAGCACAACAACAGGGGTTTGATATCCTATCTGGTATGAACCCCGGAGCAATAACTGGTGCAGTTGGTAATATGACTCCCCAGCAAATTCAGGCTATGAGTAGAAGTGGTGGCCCAGGTGCAGGATATATGAATCCTTACCAAGATCAGATGATTGGTGGTCTTAAAAAAGATTATGGGAAAGCAATGGAAATGGGAGCCAATCGAATTGGTCAAGGGGCAGCAGGTGCAAATGCTTTTGGTGGGACTAGACATGGTGTTGCTGAAGGTGTAATGGGTGCAGATGCAATGGATAATTTTTTAAAACAAGCATCAGGAATAAGATCAGACTCATTTAATAGAGCAATGGATTGGCAGGGACAAGATTATAATAGAAATATTGCAATTGCCCAAGCCAATAACCAGGCTAATCTAGGGTTTGGTGATTTGAGAAGAAGAACTGCAGTTGATCAAGGTATGCAAGACTTTGGTAGGTCAGATAGATTTAATCGAATGGGACAGTTCGATGTAGGTCAACAAAATATGGAAGATCAATTCAATTATGGGGAATTTAATCGAATGCAGAATTGGAAACCTAATATGATGAATAATTATATGGCAGGTGTAAGAGGTACCCCCTGGCAACAACAGACCTCATCAACACAATATGGTTCTGGCCCGTCTGACTTGCAGAATCTAATTGGAACAGGACTCCAGGCCGGGGCAATTGCAGCATCTACAAAAGCAACTTTTTTATGTATTCCTGAAGGAACCAAAATTGATACTTTAGATGGTTCAATCCCAATTGAAGATATAAAACCCGGCATGAAGGTAAAAGGATTATATGGGGGAGAAACTGAGGTACTTCAGGCACATCATTATAAAGAAGATCCAGAACCTGTTAGATTTGCTACTGTAGAATTTGATAATGGTGCCAAGGTTGATTTGTGTGATATGCATAGGATTAATGGCAAACGTACAAAAGACTATAAGATTGGTGATAAGATTAGGTGTAATAAAATTACTGCTATCAAATGGTATAATGGTGTTGAACGATCATATGACTTACTGACTACTGATGGGGGATACAAGATTGGTAATATCCCAGTTGATTCAATGATCAATGAAATGGCAAGTTTTGTTAATGAACTTAAAAAAGCAGCATAGGGGGAAATATGTTATTAGATGAAGATGAACTTAGAAAATATTTATTAAAAATGGATAGGGAGTATGGTTCTGGTTGGGACCAGGCTCCTGGTCCTCATCAAACTGGGACAGGTGGATGGAGAGATATTGTCCAAGATCAATTAAATGCAGATCAGTTTGGTCCAAATCTTCCTAGAGGATTAGGATTGCTTGAGTCTCGTGAACAAGCAGAACAAGTATTAGGACATGAGTTAGTAGATAATACAGGGCCACAATTACAACCATCTTTTAAAGATATGATGGATACAAGTGGGCCTAGATTTATGCAAGATCCTTATGCGAATCACCAGATGATGGATTTAAGTCATCTTCCAGAATATTCAGGAACATCAATTCCACATTCCCAGGATTTACCCCCATCAATACCTCCGGGTAATGCTTTTAGTCATCTTCCAGAATATTCAGGTACACCAATGGCTTTTGATGACCCAAGTATAGCAGGAACACGAATTATAGATCATCCTTTTAGTCAACGATCTCCTAGTCCGGAACAAATGAGAGCAATGCAGGAACAAATTGGTGGTCCAGGATTTTGGGATGCACCTAGATTTGCTGGTGCAAATGAACCTATGATGGATGATAAAATAAGATATTCAGATAGATCAGATCCAAATTTTAATGCTCCTATGTCATTTCATGGAGGTAGTCCTTCAGGACTTTTGAGTTCAGAAGTTACTCCAACAAATAAAGGTGGGAAATGGGAAAAGACACCAGAAGGTGAAGATTCAATCTACAGGAGAAAGAGAAAGGATGAAATGGATGCTTATTTAGGAATAATGAATCTTGGTAAGCAAATAAGTGGGGGACCTTCTAAATGGAGATCCAGATGAATCTACTAGATTTTGAACAGTATCCAGATTATGCAATGATGACCAATAGGAAGGGTGAAAGGGTTAGAGAACCCTGGGCCTCTGGACCTTCACCACTTGCAATGGGTTTAATGGCAGGTGGATTTGGCATGATGAGTAGCAAACCTTCTAAATGGAGAGGAGGTGGAGGAATAGATTGGGATGCAGTTGGTAGAGGTGGACTGTTGGGTACTCAGGCATTTGGTCAGGGACACCGGGATTTACAGAATCTGAGGAGTGATTATTATACCACCCGGAATGCAATGGAAGACCAGATAATCCAGAATATGCAAGCCAAGAGGGACCATGAAGAATTTACAAGAGAAAAGGACCTGAGAAAATCAATGATTACTGGGTTACCAAACCTCCTGGAGGCTCTGCAAAAAACAAATATTCCAGGCATACAAAACAGGATTCCTGTTCTGATGGCACAAGCTCAGTCTGGTGATGTGAAAGGTGCATACCAGGCAGCAACAAATCTCAATTCTCAACTTGCAAAAGTTACTAAAGGTGAACCTTATGTATTAGATCTGGGGGAAGGACAAAAGATAGTTGTCCAAAAAGACTCTGCAGGTGGATACCATACTGGTGCATCACTAGCAAAAACTACTTCCGGTCTTGGAGGAAATAGAGGAAAGGCAATTTCTTTAATTTTAAAAGCCTCACAGGGGAAAGATGGGCTAACTTTAGAATCTCCAGAAGCAATTGCTGCATATGAAGAACTAAAAAAACCAAGATATACAAGTACATTTGATCCTGATTCCGGTAAGTATTTTGAAACACAAATCCCAGGTTATGTTCCACCATCTATTGAAGCGTTAATGGGAGGAACATCTGGAGTATCTGAAGACACAAGTTCATCCAAAATAATTAAGAAACAGGCAAATATCCCTGCAGGTGAAAGACAGTCAGCAGGTTATGCCAATCGTATGCAGAAAGCAATGTTTGAAATGGATGAACTGATGTCAGGGGGTTACAGACCAAGTAGAATTGTTTTAGAATTCATTAAGATGGGAGCACCCCAGTCTAAACTAGGGAGAGCAGAGAAAGAAATATATCGGAAGATGATGTCTCCAGATGATAGGAAATTTGCCAGAGCAGTACAGGACTGGTTAAGGGCAAAATTAAGGAAAGAGTCTGGTGCAGTAATTGGAATAGATGAGGCTGCAGAAGAAGTGGAAGCATTTTTCAATGTCCTTTCTCCCGGAGCATCAAGTTCTACAGATGAAGTATATAAAACATTCAGGAACAGCAGGATCACTGCACTTGAATCTATGATTGGAGAATCAGGTCCTGCATGGCAGAGATGGAAAGATCTTGGGTTTTCAGAAAAACCCAGAGGATCAAAATATTTCTATGATAAGTCACCATTCCAAAAGAAGGTACTTACAAAAAAAGAGAAAATTAAAGCCAGGTTTAAGAAATGACTAAAAGAGAAATCTTAGACACATACATGGGACTGAAAGATGATGGTCTCACACACCAAGAAATTGAGGCTGCATTTTTAGATCCAGAGAATACTGGTGGTGATCCAATTGATATCAACCTGGAACTGAAGCAACTAAGGGGTCTTGACCCGGAGCAGATGCAGGAGATGACTGATGATGCATTTACAGAACCTCCAACAACGAGCAGGAAGATCTGGGATGTATCACAGCAAGCACTCCAGGGCATGTCATTTGGTTTTGCAGATGAGATTGAAGCAAGACTGAGAGCACTTGCAAAAGATACTGATTATGAGGATGAGATAGAAGATGTCCGGGCAGAGATAGAGGCATTCAGAAAAAAGAATCCAGGTATGGCATTTACTGCAGAGATGGCAGGTGCTTTTCTTATCCCAGGATTTGCCACCACCAAGCTGATCCAGATGGCACCAAAACTGGGACAGTTTGATAAGGGTCAGAAACTTTTTAATGCAATGAAGCGAGCTATTGTTGGAGCAGGAGCAGGTGGGGTTGAAGGTGCTGCTTATGGTGCAGGGGTAGCAGAAGAAGGTGAGAGAATTGAGGGTGCAAAAGAAGGTGCATTCTGGGGTAGCATAATGGGTACAGTATTAGGCCCAACTCTAGGATGGTTTACTGATGCCATTGCCGGGAAACTTTCTTCTAAAGTAGGGCAGAAGGGTGATGAGATGGTTGATGTTGATGGTAATGTAGTTATTGAACCATCAAAACCATCTGCCCAGAAAGAAGCACAAGATCTGATGATTCGGGCTGCCCAGATTGATGATGTCGGTGGACTTAAAAAGTTACAGGGTACACTTGATGAGTATATTAAGTCAATGCCTGAAGTCCTTAAAAAGATGACATTTGCACAACTGTATCCAGAGGGTGGTTTCGGACAGGGTCTGGCAGAACTGATTGCAAAAACTCCAGGCAGAGGTATGGCAGCATCCAGGAAGATTTATGACACTATGTCGGAGGAATTACCCGGTAGAGCAAGAGACCTGATTAAGAAAGCACTTGGACCAAGAGTCGCAAATACAGATGCATTTAAGGAATTTTTATGGGCCAGAGCAACTAAAAAAGCCAGACCATTTTATGATAAAGCAGAACCTGAACTGGTTGATGTCCCGGATCTGATTGCACATGTAAAAAGATTGATGGGACCTGACAAGAATCCAGACACTGTTGGCAAATTGGTCAGGGAAGTTCTTGCAACAACTAAATTGGATCTGCCCAGGAAGATGGCAAAAAAGGGGATTGATGCTCCAAACTGGGGCAAGTCTGGTCCATACAATAACTCACCAATATTCCACTGGGACTTATTTAAACAAGAACTTGATACAGTAATAGAAAGAGTTTCGAAAGACAAAAGTATGTCCGGGACTAACTTGAGTGATCTTAAAGGGTTATATTCTGACATCACAAAAACAATTGGTGACCTTAATCCAGACTATAAAAAGGCAACTGGGATTCATGTATCCAAACATAAATATATAAAAGCATTTGAAGATGGGTTGAGTGCACATAAGGATAAGTCAATTACTCCAGAATTTATGAAGTCTGAAATTCAAAAACTCCGGGGTTCTTCAGATGAAATGATGTATCGATTGGGATATGCATTTGGCATGTACCAGAAAGTCCTGACTAAAAGTTCCAAGACAGGTAGAGATCCAAAAGCATCATTAGGATTATTTGCTGAAGATCAAACAGATAAAATAAGGGCATTGTTTAAAACTGAAAAGATTGCAGATCAGTTCCTGGAAAAGATTCATGTCCTGTCCCAGGCATCTGCATCTGCAAATAAGTTCAGGTATGGTTCCCCAACTTATCCACTCACTGCAATGGGAGAAATGGTTGAGGGTATGGACCAACCTGGGTTAATCAAGCAGACAATAGATGCAGTGAAAGACTGGGGTGGTTCTAAGAAGGGTTTTGATGATATGATGGACAGTCCTGTCCAGAAAAGACTGGATGCATCATCTGCAATGATGACCAAACAGGGTCCTGAAGATATGCAGAGGGTTCTGGATAGTTTAAGTGCAAGAGAACTGGAAAAATTAAGAAGACAATCTGGTACTATGGGTGCAGGTTATCCTGCAGGTGCAACTGGTGCAATGTCTCCATTATATGCTGGTGAGGATAGACAATGGACTCCAGGATATGATGAGGAGGAAAAGCGGGTCAGAAGGGGAATTTTATCTGGACCGATGGACCTCCCCAGTAAGATGTATGGGTGGGGATCTGGTCTACTAAATTAGTACAAAACTCTTAACCCCCTCCAGGTAGGACCATCCCAACCCCATCCAGATGGTTCTCTTTTTGGAGTATCATCTTTATAATAATTGTGGTCCCACTGATACCTCAGGGATTCTTTTAGTTGCTTTCCCCACTCTGCAAATTCTGCTTTAGTAATCCTTTTAGGACTACTTCCAACAAGAGTACAAGTGGGACAGGTTCCATTGACCACTGGGCATCCCTCAATCCTTTCACAGACAACTTTATACTTTTGTGAATGGTTTTGCCCCATCAAAATAAAAGGGGCAATGGTGAGCGATATGAGAACGATTAGATATTTCATTTGTCCTCCACTATTTTCCATTCTTTTTCCCTTTTTATCCTATCTTCACAAGCCTTTTCCACCCATGCACCGGTGAATACTTTAATTTCTCTTTTGGATAGGTGTTTCATTACTTTTAAAAACAGTTCTTCTTTTACTGCAAAATGTTTCATGCAACCTCCTTCATTGTTTTTGCCAGATCTATCCCGCCATGTTTCTTCAAGACTTGATCAACTATCTTTACGGGAACATAAGGATAAACGGTTTTTATATAATCAAGATCATTTTCAAAACCATGTCCTTCAGCATATGATTCAATTAATATTTCATGTTTTGAAGGAAAACCAATTTCAACTGCAGAATATCTTTTTGCTGCTTTTTTTGGTGTTGAATAAAGAAAACTTCCCACTTGTACTGACATTGAAAATCCATCTGCACAAATAATTTTTGGCAGGGATGAGAAATCATGCGTAATGGGTTTTAAGTTATTTTGAATAAATTGATTGATGTTCATATTATTCTCCTGTGTAGGTTGGTTTGCAAATTGGACAAATTGTTTCAAGATTTCCAAAATGGTTTTTAATCCTCCACTTTGGCAATCGCCTCCTTAAATGTTCTCCAATATTTCCCAGATCATAAGGTGTAACTGGAATTTCAACGCTATACCTTTTTCCCCTTTCGGAACATTCATCGCAAGCTACCCATACCTTTTCTACTACTACCATTTGTATCTCCTTAATTAAAATTATGCCCCCCGGAGGGGGCATTGGTTTATTTATTATTAATAGACGTAAGAATTTAAGGATTCTTCAATTTCCGACATCTTATCATCAACAGCATTAATAATAAATGCATTGAGGTCAGGTTGAATCCCAAAATTCTTTTCAATCATATCAAAAAGATTTTCAATTCTTTTCAACATTAATATTGGAAGAATTTCAGTATCCGATACCTCAGGTTTGGATTCTATTTTTTCAGGAATAAATTCCTGCACTTCCTTTAATGGAAGAGGTGCAGAATCCAACAAATTTTCTGAAAGGGTTGTAGGGGCATGATTCATAATCGACTTTGCAGCCCGGCGCCTTTCCCAGGATTTCTTCATTGCTTCAGAACGATTCCTGAATTTTGCAGCATTTTTCAAACCATTTGAAATATTCCTGCCAACCACTTTTTTACTTTTCTTGAACCAGGTATTATTTGCATGAGCTTCTCTGCATTGTGCAGAAAACTTTGCCCTGCGCTCATCAGACCAACCCATTTTTGGACTGTTTGTTTTTCTTTTATATGGGCTTTTTCCCATAGACATATACTCTCCTTTTACAAATTAATTGATTTGGCTAATTCCAATGCAGAATTATCCGTTACACCAAGATATGCGGAAGTTGCTATGACTGAGCTCTGTCCAAGTAACCTCCGGATTGCATCAACATCATGTGTTGACTCATAGATTGCTGTGGCCTTACTCTTCCTCATACTGTGAGTAGAGAAGTCTGAGACGTCTTCCACACCCAATTTAACCATCCAACCTTTTACTATTCGTCCATATTGCTGGGTTGTAATAGGTTGTTTTGTATAATTGGATTTGTTGCCAGAAAATACATAATCATCTTGGGATCTGCTGCTCAAGTGATCTGCAATGGCATTCCTGGAATTGTCCATTAAAGGCATAGATAAAGTTCGTTTGCCAGTCTTGATCTGCTTGACTGATACACTCTCTTTAACAGTGCCAGAGGGATTCAGAACATCAGAGACTTTTAAACTTCTGAGATCTGAGCTTCTTAACATCAAATCGATGCTAAGATTCAACAACAGTTCATGCAAAGGATTGCCTTTGACAATCTTTCGCAGCTGTTGGATTTGAATTTTTGTTAATGGTTTTTTACCCATTAGCTCCTTTCTAAATGTTTATAAGGTTGACGAAAAGACCAATGGATTGACTTATATTCCTTTTTATTACCTACAAAATACATTCTTGTTTTTGGGACAAAATAAATACCTACATCATCATCCTTCCCCCTTATTTTCTTAGAAGCTTGATAAGCCCTAAGATGACTATAATGGAATCTTTTAATTCCTATATCAGGAAATCTTGGATCTTCCGTTATAGTGCAATAACTTTTATCTTTTTTCATATTCTCTCCTTAGTGTGGCTCCCGGAGGAGCCGGGTTAATTAAACTTTCTCACCTAATGGTAAGCGTTTGTGGCTTTTATCAAAATATGTATAATAAGATTCATATTTTAGAAGGTCATCCAATGGAATGGAATATCCACAAATTTCTTTTCTTTCAATAATAACCTCAATATCTTTTAAGGTTAATGGACTACCATCTTTTTTCCTGCAAATATTAAGACATTCTTCAATTTCTTTTGAGGCAAATACTTTTGCTTCTTCCATTGTTTTGAATGAATAATTTTGATAATTAACTTTGTCATAATGCCCATTAACAGTCATTTTTAATTTATACTCTACCGGGTTACTAACTTCTTTATTCCAGTGGTGATTGTCATGAATTATCATATTCTCTCCTTTATGTGGTTATCCTGCAAAGTTAGTAAGTTTTTCTGCTAACAATAAAGCCTCACGTTTAGTGATAGTGATGCATTGTTTTTCCTTAAACTTCCAGAAACTTTCTGGAGTGTCTGAAATAGCTAACCACTCAAAACCATGCCAATCTTTAAAACTTGTTAGCTTTAAAGTGTCCATAGTTGTTTTGATTTCTTTTGCTTCATTATCTAAATTTTTCATATTCTCTCCTAAGTGTGGCCCCTTTCGGGGCCGGGTTAATTAGTTACACAATCTGTTGTAAAGTTCCCAAGTCTCAGTCCTATCATGGATAGGGATGGCACCTTTAAAAGGGAACCTAGAATCACTTGTATTAATGAATGTCCCCCCATTCATATATCCAGTGTGTCCCTCTGGAATTGCAATGTTTGGTTCGCAATAATTGTATTTCCCTTTAGGAACCATTAATACTAATTCTGGACACTCATCACTTGGTTCAAAAATCTCAGGGATACCTACTCCAGTTAAAACTGCTTTCTTCTTACCATGTAAAGCATTCAGTTTGCAGTCATAATCTGATCTGTAAATGCTGACTAACAATCCTTTTCTCATTTTGTCTCTCCTGTTCGGGTTAAATTCAAATCAGAACCATTTCTAATTTGTTAATTGATTTTAACTAATTTTAATAATATTGTCAAGTTTTTTTTTAAAATAAATTAAAATAAATGAAAATAAATGAAAGAAATCCCCAATGAACCTGATATCATTAATGATTTATTTTTAAAATAATTTAACTTTTTTTGCATTATTTATTTTTTTACATTATTCCAGTATTTATTAAAAAAAAGGTTGACAAAGGGTATGAAATTTGATATACTATATCAAAACAGTAAGTTAGAAGATAATTCTCATCATTTAATAATAAGGAGGAAATGGAATGAGTAATTTAAGACACAGGTTAAAAAGGGCCGGTGTTACGTTGAAAGAAATCTCTAAAGAAACTGGAACAAGTGAGTCAACAATTTGCCATGTACTTAATGATGCCCTTCACAGCAAAATTAAATATGGTGCAGAAAAATTGATTCAGGAGAGGATTGCGGAATTCACTGCTTCAGAAGCAGCATCAGTTTCGCAGTAGTACCCCGGAGGGGTATATTTAACGGACATGGATGTCCATTTTATTGTGGCCCCATCTAGTGAGTCGGATGGGGCCTTAACTAATAATCATTAATAAGGAGTATTTATGAGTGACGCATTCCAATTGGATGGAAGCATCATAGAAATCTATGACGAAAAAATAATTTCAGATACCTTTAAAAAAAGGGAGTTTATATTAAAACATGCGCCAAATCCAGAATACCCGGATTACCTCAAAATTGAGGTGGTCCAGAATAAAACGGATCTTCTGGATAAATATAAAGTTGGAGATGATGTCGTAGTTGATATCAACTTGAAAGGCCGGAAATGGGAAAAAGGGAAGGAATCCGGTTATTTCAATTCTATTCAGGCATGGCGAATCCAAAGTCATGCCCCTGATGGTGATGACCAACCTTGGTAAATATGCTGCCCCATTCCGGGTAAACCGGGGTGGGGTTTTTTAATTTGGAGGGTATAAATGAAACAAACACATCTTGATCTTTTTTCAGGAATTGGAGGTTTTGCTCTTGCAGCCAAATGGGCAGGATTTGAAACAGTCCAATTTGTAGAATATGAACCTTATGCACAGAAAGTTCTGGCAAAGAATTTTCCAGGCATACCAATTCATGGAGATATATATGAATTCAACGCAACT
>VTLG01002086.1_pt1 | contig 10763 bp, 15 predicted proteins | sample 4694571 | NCBI WGS metagenome assembly VTLG01 (sample SAMN12604809, study PRJNA352737) | marine metagenome | biome: ENVO:00000447; feature: ENVO:00000209|ENVO:00000569|ENVO:01000036; material: ENVO:00002151; isolation source: viral sequences binned using virsorter ... | reverse complement strand
AAGATAGCTACTGCTAATGAAGTAGATACTCATTGGGGTAATGGCTTTTGGACATTACATTGTGATGAGATTCAATGTAAGCACGAAGTTGATGCTAAGATAGAAGACTTAGGACAAAGCCTACAAGCTGATGATTATGTTGTAGCTTTAACTGATAAGAATAATTTTCGTAAAGATGTTCTTCCAAGTTACAAAGATAATCGTAAACAAAGACGTAAGCCTATGGTTTTAAATGCTTTGCGTGATTATATTATGGAAAAACATAATGGAATTATGTGGAAGAACCTAGAAGCTGACGATGTTATGGGTATAATGGCGACTGAACCACACCCTACTGAAGACAGGATTATTGTTTCTATTGATAAAGATATGAGACAGATACCTGCTAAAGTAAGTAGAGATGGTGAGACAGTTGAGGAAATACCACAAAGATTGGCTGATTATTGGTTTATGATACAGACGTTGGCGGGTGATAGTACCGATGGTTATAACGGACTGCCAAATGTGGGGGTTAAAACTGCTGAGAAAATGATTAAGCAGTATACTAATGTTCCCCTTTTAGACCTATGGAAGATAGTGGTAGGTTTTTACAAGTCAAAAGGCTTTTCAGCTAAGGAAGCCTTACAACAAGCTAGAGTTGCACATATTCTTAGACATAAAGAATATAATAAGAAGACTGGGAAGGTGAAACTATGGCAGATAAAGTAAAAGAACCACCTCACTATTTTAGATTTAAGATAGAACCTATTACCTTTATTATGCAGAATGAAATTCCGTATGCTGAAGGTAATGCTATTAAATATTTATGTCGTTGGCGTTTTAAACATAAAACAAAAGAGGCACAAATAGAAGACTTAAAGAAAGCAAAACAGTACATTGATTTAATACTAGAACACGAAGAGAATAAATCAGATGACACAGTGAAACTTAAACTCGGTAAAGAATCTTGGGTAGAAGGATATAGAAAGTGGAAGAAAGGTAAGCCGTGATAAAAAAATTTCTTATGTTTACCTTACTTGCTGTTGTGTGGTTTGGTGTATTAGTTGTTACACTTAATTATTTACAAGGAACAATTTAATGTTAAAACACAATCATATAATTATTAAAGCACAAATTAATAAACCACCTAAAGACATTCGTTTTATTAGAAAATGGATAAAGAAATTAATTAATGCAATAGGTATGAAAAGATTAGGACAACCTAATGCACATTATGTTAATGATAAAGGAAATAGAGGATTAACTTGTCTTGCTGTTCTTAGTACATCACACATAGCTTTACATACTTGGGACGAAATGTCTCCTGCATTATTACAATTAGATGTGTATTCGTGTAGTGATTTAGATAAAAAAATTGTGTTCAAACATATAGAACAGTTTGAACCTAGAGCAATAAATTATGTTACATTTGATAGAGATAAAATAAAAAAGGAATTAGAATGGGAAGAATTGGAAAAAAATTAAAAGGTAAAAACCTTAATATGTTTGGTAATCCGATACATCAACCTACTAAAGAATATAAAGAAGGTTGGAATAGAATCTTTGGAAAAAAAGAACAAGATGAATTAAAAGAATCTTACGAACAATCACTAAGAAATAAAAAAGAAAGAACTGAATCAGAGAAATCACAGGAAGAATTAGAACCTATTGATAAAGAAACAGAAAAGTTTTTTGATGATATAGCAAACAACACACCTAATGATAAACAATTTAATGAAGACGAATTTAACGGAGCATAAATGGATTACGAGAAAGATAACTTACTAACAGATTTTGGAAAGACTACATTAAAAGATAGATACTTATTGCCTGATGAACAATCACCGCAAGATGCTTTTATGAGAGCGGCAAAAGCCTTTTCTGATAATGATGAAATGGCTGAAAGAATATATGAATATGTATCTAATCTTTGGTGTATGTTTTCTACTCCTATATTAAGTAATGCAGGAACTAAAAGAGGTATGCCTATCTCTTGTTTTTTAAATTACGTTGGAGATAGTAGAGGTGAACTTGCAGAACACTACACAGAAAACGCTTGGTTAGCTTCTGTTGGTGGTGGTATTGCAGGATATTGGGGAGACGTTAGGTCTGATGGAACTTTAACTTCAGGTGGAAGTCAAAGCTCAGGTGTCATTCCTTTTATGCACGTTGTAGATTCTGAGATACTTGCTTTCTCACAAGGTAAAACAAGAAGAGGAAGTTATGCTTCTTATATGGATATATCTCACCCTGAAATATTAGAATTTTTAGATATAAGAAAACCTAGTGGCGGAGACATACATAGAAAATGTTTAAACTTGCATCACGGAGTAAATATTCCAAATACATTTATGGAACTTATAGATAATTGTATTAAAGAACCTACTTATGATGACAGTTGGGATTTAATTGACCCACACACAAAAGAAAAAGTAAGAACAATATCAGCACGAGATTTGTGGCAAAAAATTTTAGAGAATCGTGTTGCTACTGGTGAGCCTTATGTTTGTTTTAGTGATACTATAAATGAAGGACTCCCACAACCACAAAAAGATTTAGGATTAACAGTACATCATTCTAATCTTTGTACTGAAATCACCCTACCTACTAACGAAACACGAACAGCCGTTTGTTGTTTATCTTCCCTTAACTTAGAAAAATATGAAGAATGGAAAAAAGATAGTTTATTCATTCCTGATATGATTCGTTTTTTAGATAACGTATTACAATACTTTATTGACTATGCACCCGATGAATTATTTAAAGCTAGATTTAGTGCTAACAATGAGAGAAGTATTGGTCTAGGTACTATGGGTTTCCACGCTTATTTACAATCACAAAACATTCCGTTTGAATCTGCTTTAGCCAAAGCAAAAAATCTCCAAATATTTAAAAAGATTAAAGAACAAGCTGTAGCTGAATCAAAAAGATTAGCAATTAAAAGAGGCGAAGCTCCTGATATGGAAGGCACTGGTATGAGAAACTCACACTTGTTAGCTATCGCACCTAATGCTTCTTCATCAATTATTTGTGGTACTACTTCACCATCAATAGAACCTTATAGAGCTAATGCTTATGTTCAAAAAACTATGTCAGGTTCTTTTTTAGTTAAGAATAAATATTTAGAAAAACTTTTAGAGAAGAAAGGTATTAATACTGAAGAAGTGTGGTCAAGTATTGTATCTAATAGAGGTTCAATATTACATTTAAAAGAATTAACTGATTATGAAAAAGATGTATTTAAAACTGCAATAGAACTTAATCAACAATGGATTATAGAACACGCCGCAGATAGACAGAAGTTTATTTGTCAGGCACAAAGTGTTAATGTATTTGTTCCTGCTGATGTAGATATAAAAGAACTACACGATATACATATGTTAGCTTGGAAAAGAAAATTAAAAACTTTATACTACTGTCGTTCTGAAGCAATTAAAAGAGCGGAATTAGTATCTAAAAAAATAGAAAGAACAATCATACCTGAAGCTGATTGTTTAGCGTGTGAGGGATAATGGAAGAGAAGAAACCTGATGTTATACAAGTAGAGTATAATGATAAAAAGAAAGTAATATATGTTAATAAAGATAAACAAACTGTATTGTGGACTGTATATCATACAATATTAGCATTAGAATTATTAGCAATTATTATTATAGAAGGGATTGAATTATTAAGATGAGTTTATTTAAAGATAGATTATACTATAAACCATTTGATTATGAATGGGCGTTTGAATCATACGATACTATGCAAAAGATGCACTGGCTTCCTAGTGAAGTTCCATTACACGAAGATATAAGAGACTGGAATGAAAGACTTACTAAAGAAGAGAAGAATTTAATTAATCAAATATTAAAATTCTTTACTCAAGGTGATGTAGATATAGCTAAAGCATACTTAGATAATTATATTCCTAAGTTTAAACCACCTGAAGTTAGAATGATGTTGTCTTCTTTTGCTACAGCAGAAGCTAACCACGCTCACGCTTATGCTTTACTTAATGATACAATAGGTGAGCCTGAATTGTTAGACTTTAAAGCATTTCAAGAATACAAAGAGATGGCAGATAAACACGAATATTTATTTAAAGATAAAGGAAAAGGTATTCAAGGTTTAGCTAGAGAGATAGCTTGTTTCTCTGCATTTGGTGAAGGCTTACAACTGTTCGCTTCATTTGTTATGCTACTTAACTTTCAAAGATATGGTAGAATGAAAGGTATGTGTCAAATAGTTACTTGGTCTATTAGAGATGAAACACATCACGTTGAAAGTATGATTAAATTATTTAAAACATTAGTAAAAGAAAACCCGAATATTTGGACAGAAAAATTTAAAGCAAGTATTTATCAAACAGCTAGAGATATGGTAGACCTAGAAGATAAATTTATAGACTTGGCTTTTGGTATGGGTGGTATTAGAGGACTAAGTGCTGACGAAGTTAAAAAATATATAAGATATATAGCAGATAGAAGATTACTACAGCTATCATTAAAACCTAATTATGGTGTTAAAGATAACCCTTTGGGTTGGTTAGATTGGGTATTAAATGGTGTAGAACACGCTAATTTCTTTGAGAATAGAGCAACAGAATACAATAAAGGAACTATCACGGGTAAACTTTGGAACTAAAGTGCCCGTTTTAGAAGAATTATATGGCAAAAAACAATGAAGAAGATTTAGTTTTACCTATTAAATCAGAAGATTTGGTAAAACTTTTGAATAATGTATACCCTGAGAAGTCACCTAATTTAAAAGATGATACTAAGACTATCTATTTTAAAGCAGGTCAAAGGGACGTAGTACGATTCATAAACACACTTAAAGAGAGGACTAAATAACTATGTGTATGTCAGCACCAAAACAACAAGCCGCTCCAATTCAAAGAGCACCTGCTCAGGTTGCTTCAAGAATGGAAGAAGTAGTTGAGAAGCCGATAGAGTTGGTAACAGCAGATAAAGATGTTAAGAAGAAAAAGAAAATAGCAGGTAAAACTGGAACACAGGCTTTACAAACTGGCTTAGGTATTAATACGACTGGTTCAGCTTCAGGCGTATCATATTCATAATAAGGATATAAATGGCAACTAAAAAGAGCAACGAAACAATGCTACAGGTAAATCCTACAGCAAAAGAACGATATTTAAAATTAAAAGATAAGAGAGAAATGTTCGTTGATAGAGCTCAAGAGTGTAGTGAACTTACAATATCTTCTTTAATCCCAACAGACGGACACAATCATTCCGCAAAAATATACAATCCCTTCCAATCGGTAGGAGCTAGAGGTGTAAACAATTTAGCCTCTAAGTTACTTCTTTTATTACTCCCACCAAATTCCCCATTTTTTAGACTATCCGTTAGCGGAAGAACAAAAGAAGAACTTGACCAAAATAAAGAAATGAAATCTGAAATAGAAAAATCTTTAGCAAATATTGAAAGAGAAGTTTCTAAAAAGATTGAAGAGTTAGCTTTAAGAGTTAGTGTATTTGAAGCTCTTAAACATTTAATAGTATCAGGAAATGTATTAACTTATCTTCCTAAAAAAGGAACGATGAGAGTATTTCCTATTACTCATTATGTATGCAATAGAGATGCGTCAGGAAATATATTAGAAATAGTTATTAAAGAAAGTATTAGTCCTTTAAGTTTAGATTCAGAAGTTAGAAATATGGTAGTACAAGATGCTGACTATAAAAAAGATGAAGACGTAGAATTGTATACACATATCTATAAATTAGCAGATGGAAAATTTTATATATGTCAAGAAGTTAATGGAATTAAACTTCCTGATTCAATAGGTACATATCCTGAAGACCAACTTCCTTATTCAGCTTTAAGAATGGTTAGAATTGATGGTGAAGATTACGGAAGAGGTTATGTAGAAGAATTTTTAGGAGACCTTAAATCATTAGAAGGATTGTCTCAAGCACTTGTTGAAAGTGCGGCGGCTTCTTCTAAAGTAGTATTTATGGTAAGACCTAATTCTGTAACTAAGAAAAGAGATTTAGCTTTAACTAGAAATGGTGATATTATTACTGGTTCAGAAGAAGATGTATCTGTATTACAAGCACAGAAACAATATGATTTACAAGTAGTAGAAAGAAGTATAGCAAAATTAGAAGAGAGAATGTCTTATGCTTTCTTATTACACACAGCAATTCAAAGAGATGCTGAAAGAGTTACTGCTCAAGAAATTAGATATATGGCTGAGCAATTAGAAACAGCTATGGGTGGAGTATACTCATTATTATCACAAGAGTTTCAACTTCCATTAGTTAAAATACTAATGAAACGTATGCAAGAATCAAAAGAAATTCCTGCATTACCTAAAAATTCAGTTAAGCCTACAATTATTACAGGTATTGAAGCATTAGGTAGAGGAAATGATTTACAAAAATTAAGAGAATTTGTGGCTGAGTTAGGTAATCTAGCTCAGATGAATCCACAAGTAGTTCAATCGTTAAATCCTGATGATTTAATTAAACGTATCGCTACAAGTTTAGGAATAGAGATGGAAGGTTTAATTAAAACTCAAGAACAAATGGCGGCTGAACAACAAGCACAGCAAGAACAGATGCAACAACAACAAATGATGCAGATGGCTGAGAAAGCTGTAGCTCCTGTGGCAAGTAATATGACTAAGCCACAACCACAATAATAAAAGGAAAATAAAATGGTAGAACAAGTAGAAGTTAAACAAGCTGAAACTACTGCTGAGAAACCAGTGGAAGAGAATAAGCCTACACAAAGTAAGCCTGAAGGTTTGCCTGAAAAATTCAACTCAGTTGAAGAATTAGTTAAATCATATTCAGAGTTAGAGAAAAAACTTGGTGAGCAATCTCAACCTACTAAGGAATCAGTAGACCCAGTTTCAAAGACAGAAGTAAAAGAAGAAACAAAAGAAGAACAACCTAAATCTGATTTAGATATTGCTACAAAAGCAGTAGATAGTGCAGGTTTAAATATGGATTCTCTAGCAGAAGAATATGCTAAAGATGGTAAACTTGCTGATAAGTCTTATCAATCATTAGAAAAAGCAGGAATACCAAAAGAGTATGTGGACAGATTTATTGCAGGACAACAAGCAATAGCTGACCAACAATCAGCGTCAGTTAAAAATATGGTTGGCGGAACTGAATCATATGATGCTATGTCTGAATGGGCTAGTAATAATTTATCTGAAACTGAAAAACAGGCTTATAATACAGCAGTAAACAGTAAAGATTTAGAAGCTGTTAAGTTAGCTGTAGTAGGTCTTAAAGCAAGATATGCACAAGCTACAGGAAGTGAACCTAAATTAGTAGAAGGTAAAGCATCTCCTAGTGGTGAACAAGGTTTTGATTCTTGGGCTCAGGTAACACAAGCTATGTCTGACCCTAGATATTCTAAAGACCCTGCTTATCAAGCTGAAGTTAAAAATAAACTAGCTAATAGTAAGATATAATATGAAAAAGAAAAAAAAGAAAAAAGATAAAAAGAAGAAAAAAAATAAGAAAAAGAAAAAATAATTATGTGTATAGGTAGTAAAAGTAGTCAAACAATGATTAAAGCAAAACCAACCGCTAAAACAACAAAGAAAAGAAATGTTGGCACTGTAAGCGAAACTACTACCTCATCACCTGATAAGAAAATTGCTAAATTAAATAATACTTCAGGAATGAGTAATTATGATACAGGTAGCAATCTTAATATAACATAGTTGTGCAACCTTTATAGGTGGCAACTGCCAAGTAAATAAGTATATTATCTTTACCTTCCTGCGGGAAGACAATTTAGTATAAGAAGCTGAAAGTACAAGGCTTTTATTAACAACAATAACCATAAATTCAAAGGAGAATAATTATGGCAAACGCAACACCAGTTTCCGTTGGACGAGTAAATGCTTCGGGAACAGAAGATGCACTGTTTTTAAAAGTTTTTGCGGGGGAAGTTCTTACTTCTTTTGACAGAGCTTCTAAGACAACAGGGCAAGAGATGGTTCGTTCTATCTCTAGTGGGAAGTCAGCAACATTTCCAGTAATGGGAAGAATTGATGCGGCTTATCATACAGCAGGAGCAGAAATTACTGGTTCTGATGTAAACCACAACGAAAAGGTTATTACAATTAATGACCTTTTAATATCTTCAGTGTTTTTATCAAACATTGAGGAAGCAAAAAATCATTGGGACGTAAGAAGTGCGTACTCTGCTGAAATCGGTAGAGCTTTAGCTTTCGTTAAAGACAAGCACGTTTTACAAACTATTGGTTTAGCGTCACAAGCGGCGGCAAACGTATCTGATACTGGATATGGTGCAGGTTCAACTGTGACAAATACCGACATCGCTAATGCGACTGCGGCTACAAGTGCTAATGGGTTTATCACAGCATTATTTGACTGTGCTAAAAACTTAGATAACAACTACGTTCCTGCGGAAGGTAGAAAATGTTTCTTAGACCCTGAAATGTACTACAAGTTAGCTAATGCAACTAATGCTATTAACGTAGACTTTAGTGGTAAAGGCTCAATCGCAGAAGGTAAAGTTCAGAAAATAGCAGGTATTGAATTAGTACCTATGGCTCATTTTGTGAAAGATGATGTAGGAACTTCAGACGTAGATGCAGGTTCAGCAACAGCAGGTGCTTCAACACCTCAGTCTGTGAACTTGACAAACTATGAAGGTCTTGTATCTCACCCTTCAGCAGTTGGTACTGTTAAACTTATGGACTTGGCTGTTGAGTCAGAATATGACATCAGAAGACAAGGTACATTAATGGTCGCTAAATATGCTATGGGACACGGCGTTCTTAGACCTGAAGCGGCTGTAGGAATTAAAGAAGCGTAATAGTTTCTTTATTACACTAATAGATTAGGGGGATTAACGTCCCCCTTTTCTACTTATAATAACTTCAAGATATGCCTAGTGGGTATCTTGATTAACTCGCCTAAGAAAGGGGGAAATATGACACTAGACTTAACACCATTCCGAGCTTTTTCGGTAGGTTTTGATGACCTATTTGATGAGCTTAGAAGTTTTAAGACAGTTGGTTATCCGCCATATAACATTGAAAGAATGTCAGATGGTTTGTATAACATTTCAATGGCTGTTGCAGGGTTTTCAAAAGATGACCTTACAATTTCTGTTAAAGAAAATGTCTTAAAAGTAAAAGGAAAGAAAGAAAGTAAAGAGAAAGATTATCTTTACAAAGGTATTGGTGAAAGGTCTTTTGAACAATCATTTAAACTTGCTGAATTTACGGAAGTAAAAGAAGTTAAGTTAGAAGATGGTGTTCTAAACATTTCTTTGATTCAGAATTTACCTGAAGAGAAGAAAGAAAAGACAATCAAAATATCTTAATAACAAAGTCTAGGGGGGAGAAATCCCCTCTAGTTAATTTTAATAGAAGGATATAAAAACAATATGATAAATAAAATAACAGAAATTATGTTAGAAGCAAAACACTTTTGGAATGAACATAAAAAAGTAAGTATTGCTTTTGCAATAATTTTATTAATAGCAATAATAATATAATATAATGGCAACACAAATTACACCTACTACTGAATTACAAGCAGTTAATCAAATGTTGAGTGTTATAGGAGAAGCTCCTGTAAACTCAATTACAGGGACAGTAACTACCGATGTATCTGTCGCTAAAAACATTTTAGATGAAACTTCAATGTCAGTTCAATCAATGGGGTGGAATTTTAATACCCATTATGCTTATACACTCGCAAAAGATACAGACAATAAAGTACCTTTACCATCTAACTGCGTACAAGCCGATGCTTCTGCACAATACCGAGATAGAAATTTAGTTATTCGTAATGGTTTTCTATATGATATGGACGACCATACCGATGTGTTTGGAACATCAACAATCCTACCTACAGTGGACTTAGTTTTAGTCCAACAATTTGAACAACTCCCTGAATATGCAAGGCAATATATAGCAACAAAAGCCGCTAGACGTTTTGCTTCAAGATTTATTGGAGATAAAGGAATTACTGAATTGGCAGGAAATGATGAGCAAGAAGCACTAGCCGCTTTTAGACAAGCGGATAGCAGAAGTGCTGATGCTAATATGTTAGAAGGTGATATGAATACTTATTCAATCATAAACAGGACTACTAGAAGGACTTACTAATGGGACAAGTGATTTCACAATCCGTACCAAATTTTCTAAATGGTATGTCTCAACAAACCCCTTCACAACGTGGTATTAATCAAGGTCAAGACCAAGTTAATTGTCAAAACAACATTGTAGATGGGTTATCAAAGAGACCACCTTTAGAATATGTAGCTACACTAGATTCTACAAATGTATTTCCTAATACTGCTAAGATATGGAGTATACAAAGAGATGCGTCAAATAGATATTTATGTGCGTTCTATGACAATGGAGTTAAAGTTTATGATTTAGCAGGTAATGAAAAAACTGTAAGTTATCCTAATGGTAATACTTACCTTAATTCTACAAATCCTAAAAATGATTTCCGTATGGTTAATATTGCGGATTATACTTTTGTAGTTAATAAGTCAATTACACCTGCGGCTGACAGTACAACAACTGCGGCAAAAGTAGAGGAATTTCACGTCTACTGTAAATCAACTAATTATGGTAGAGAATATAAAGTAGCATTAAAACACGAAGATTGGGCTTATGAAATAGAAGTTATATTTCAAATACCTACAGGAAATGATGCTTCTACAGATAGTAAATATAGAGATACAAATAAAATAACAGACATATTAATGAAAGGTACTTCAAGTACCCATTATGATTCAAGTGCAAATGGTATTTCTTTT